>Ga0131853_10008699_pt1 | contig 18508 bp, 19 predicted proteins | sample TergutLab28metaG_FD_92764 | JGI IMG/M metagenome (GOLD analysis project Ga0131853, IMG submission 92764) | Labiotermes labralis P1 segment gut microbial communities from Petit-Saut dam, French Guiana - Lab288 P1 (version 2) (version 2) | ecosystem: Host-associated > Arthropoda: Insects >... | reverse complement strand
GCCCCTATGTGCTGGAGACGGAATGGCTGGTGGCGGCCGATGGCGGGCGCTCTTCGATCCGCAGCGCGATGGAGCTGCAGATGGAAGGCGCGTCCTACGAGGGCTTCTTCGTGATCGCCGACATCAAGATCGATCTGCCGCTGCCGACCGAGCGCCTCGCGTTCTTCGACCCCGAGTGGAACCCCCGCAACACGATCCTGATGCACCGCGAGCCGCATGGCATCTGGCGTGTCGATTACCAGTTGCCCGCCGGCGAAACGCCGGAAGACGCACTGCGGCCCGAGTCGCTCAAGGCGCGCATCGACGCCCAACTGGCCATGATCGGCCATGGGGGTATCGAGTGGGAAATGGACTGGTGTTCCGTGTATTCCGCGCGCACGCTGACGCTGCCCGATTTCGTGCACGGCCGCGTGATCTTCACCGGCGACGCCGCGCATCTGCTGCCGATTTTCGGCGTGCGCGGCGCGAATACCGCGTTTCAGGACGCACAGTCTCTTGGCTGGCATCTCGCTTTCGTGGTCAAAGGACTGGGCAGCCGCAAGCTGCTGGCCAACCATAGCGCGGAGCGCGCCGGCGCGGCGCGCGAGATCATCGACGAGGCCGGAAAAAGCACGCGTTTCATGACGCCGCCGAGCCCGGGCTTCCGGCTGCTGCGCGACGCCGTGCTGTCGTTGTCGCTGACCGAGAAATTCGTGCGCCCGCTTTATCACTGGCGTACTTCGCGACCGCACGAATACACGGAGTCGATGCTCAACAGCACCGGCGACGACAACGCGCTGTTCGTCGCGGGGCCGGCTCACGGCGCGCCGCCGCAGAACATTCGCCTGGGTGCCAACGATTATCTGCTCGACCATCTGGGTGGCGGCTTCGATCTGCTGTATTTCACCGAGGCCGCAGCTATTCCGGAACCGCTGCAGCGCGTGGTGTCCGCGACGCGCGAACGCGGCGTGCCGCTGCGCGTCATTGCCGTCGGAGCGAGCCGCGAGGTGGCGGGCGCCGACGTGACGTTCGCCGATGCCGATGGCCACTTCCGTCGACGTTATGGAGTGCAGACGAGTGGCGCCGGCTATCTGCTGCGCCCCGACCAGCACGTCTGCGCGCGCTGGCTGACGCTCGACGCCACGCGCCTGCAAGCCGCCCTCGCGACGGCACTGCCACAGTAAAGCCATCAGGAGAGAGTTCCATGACCGTCCCTCAGAACGCCCTGAGCATCGCAGGCCTCGAAGCCGTCTACGACACCCTCGCGACCGCGATCGATCAAGTCGGCCCCGACAAGGCGCAATTGTTTCTGGTCAAGCTCGCGCTGCTCAATGCCAACGCGCTGGGCGCACCGGAGCCATTTCAGCAGCACGTGCAGGTTGCGCTGCAGAACCTGTGAGTGAAGATTCGCGGTATCACAGCGCCTGCGGCGTGAGCGGCTTGAGTCCGTCGAGTAGCGTCGGCACCAGTTCGCTCACGGTAGGGTGGACGTGCATGGCGAATTGCAGCGTCGTGTAGGGTGCGTCGGCGGTCATCGTATCGATGAACGTATGGATCGCTTCGTCGCCCTCGATGCCGTAGATCGATGCGCCGAGGATGCGCTTCGTCTGCGCGTCCACGAGCGCTTTCATGAAACCGTCGGTCTCGCCACGCTCGCGCGCACGGCCGACGCGTGACATCGGCATCGTCGCAATGAGCGCGGGCCGCCCGCTCTCGCGTACCTGGCGCTCGGACATGCCCACGCGCGCGAACGGCGGATCGACGAATACCGCGTAGGCCGGAATGCGCGTGTCGGCGCTGCGGCTCGCGCCATCGAGCAGATTCGCCGCCACGATCTGATAGTCGTCGTACGAGGTATGCGTGAACGCGCCACGTCCGTTGACATCGCCGAGCGCCCATACGCCCTCGACGTTCGTGTGCAACTGTCCGTCGACGGGAAGCATGCCGTGCGCGTCGCGCACAATGCCCGCTGCTTCGACCCCGAGGTCGTCGGTGTTCGGCTGGCGGCCCGTTGCGCACAGCAGGTGCGAGACATCGAGCGGCCCATCGTCAAGCGTGATGCGCGCGCCGTCGCCGAGCGGCGCGAGTTCGCGCGGCTCGGCGCCGAATCGAAACTCGACGCCTTCGCGTGCGAGCACCTTTTCGATCGCATGCGCAACCTCATCGTCTTCACGCGCCAGCACGCGCGTGCCGCGCACGAGCACCGTCACGCGAGCGCCGAAACGGCGGAACACCTGGGCAAATTCGAGCGCGACATAGCTGCCCCCGATGATCGCGAGATGCGCAGGTAACGTCGTGAGTTCGAGGATCGAGGAATTGGTTTCGTAGCGGACACGCTCGATGCCGGGAATCGCGGGCACCACCGCGCGCGTGCCCGTGTTGATGAAAATTTCCCCGGCCTCCAGCGCGATCGTTTCGCCGCCTGCCGCGGTCACGCTCACCGTATGCGCGCCCGTGAACCGGCCATGCCCCTGCAATACCGTGAGGTTGGGCGTAGCGCGCAGCCAGCGCTCGACGCCTTCACGCGATGCACCGATGATGCGGTCCTTGCGCGCCTTCACGAAAGCGAGATCGACGCTCACCGCGCCGTCGATGTTCACGCCGAACTCCGCCGCATGACGTGCGACGTGCGCGGCGCGCGCGCAGGCGACGTAGGCCTTGGTCGGCGTGCAGCCGACATTCACGCAGGTTCCGCCGAACGCCGCGCGTTCGATGACCGCGGTCTGGCGGCCGCTGCGCGCGAGCCTCACCGCAAGCGCCGGGCCGCTCTGGCCAGTACCGATCACGATCGAATCGAAACGTCGTGCCATGACGGCTCTCCTTCGCAAGGCAGCGGCGGCGCTAACCCAGCATCGGCAGCAGCGTGCGGACTTCTTCGATGAGCTGGGGAATGGCGGTGGGAACGTCGGAAACGTGCCGAAGCAGACACTTCTGGAACAACCCGTCGAGCAGCGCATAGGCCGCGCCGGATGTCACCGCAGGCATGCGGCCGCCAAGTTCCGCATAACGGGTGACGACGCGCCAGACCATTGCCTCGATGCTCTCGTCGATCTCATTGACGACTTCGCGCAGCGACGCCTCGAACAATGCCTGCGAGCGCAGGTCGTACCAGAGGCAATGCATCTGCGATTCGTCGCGAATGGTCTCAGTGAGTTTTTCGAGGAAGCCCTCCATCAGTTCGTCCTGCGTGCGCGCCGTGGCCGTGACCCCGTCGTAGCGCTTCACGCACTGTGCCTTGGAGTGGCGGATGCTGCAGCAGATCAGATCGAATTTGTCTGCAAAATAGTAGTGCAGAACAGCATGCGTGAAGCCGGACTTCTGCGCGATCTCGCGCATGCCCGTTTTGGCATAACCGGATTCGCCGAGCGCCTCCAGTGCCGCGCCGGCCAGTTGAACTCGCCGTGCTTCGTATTTGTCCGCTGGAATCTGTCGCATACGTACCCCCGCGTCTAATCGGCCGATGATGCTTCGCACCCGAGTGGCTGTCAAGAACGCGTTAACCAGTTGGCCAGATTAATCTTGACAGGTGGTTAGAAATATCCAAATATTCCTTCGGTAAAGCTAACCGTGCGGTTAAAAACCCGTCGGCAACATACACAAAACATCGGAGGAAATCCGATGACAACCGTCGATCTGTGTGTCGAAGGCAATTTGTAAGCAATCGACGCCACAACTATCCGGCTGGTGGGAGAGAAGCGATGAGCGACAAGCGCCCCGTGGTTGTGTATGGCGTGTCCGGCGTGGCGGGCCGTCTGATTTGCGAGTATCTGCGGGACTACAACATCCCGTTCATCGCGGCCGGCGCCAACCGGCGCGAGGTCCAGGCCGCAATCGACGCCATCCCCGGCATCGAAACGGCCGACTACGAAGTGCGTGAAGTCGAACATACGGTCGAGGCGCTGACCGAATTGTTCAGGGGTGCGAAATTCATCAGCAACATTGCCGAACCGCTAATCGAATACGGCTGCGAGGTCGTGGAAGCGTGCCTTGCAGCCGGATGCCATTACTCCGACGTGACGGGCGAGCGGGGCTGGGTCACGTTCGCCCGGGCATGCTGGGGCCCGGCGTTCGAGAAAAAGCGTCTGCTGCTGGCGCCGAACATCACGCGCATGCCTACGGCGGGCAAGGTCACGGCCACCATTTACCTCGATTCGCCGGGCCTCGGTGTGCTCGACATGCTGGCGTTGTGGCGGGGCTTTCCGGGCCTGGTTCGGTGCATGCCTCGCAGCTTGCCCGCGTTCCGGCAACGCGGCGATTATCGCCGTCGCGCGTGCGATGCCGATAGCACCGGCACGGGGATGGAATTACGTCGCGCACGCTATCGCGAAGGTGTCAGGAATGTCGTGGGCTGCGGCCGGTTCAAAGACCTTGGCACATGGCCGCTGTGAACCTCACGAGCGCGGCGGGACCCGAAACCAGCTGACGGCCACGAGCAGCAGGAATGCTGCATACGCCGTGGTGAACACCCAGCCGGGCAGGTCGTAATACAGCCAGTAGCTTACCCAGCGCTGGATGAAGCCCTGCGGCCCTGAATGCCCGGTACGTAGCCAGTCCTCGAGGACCGTTAGCGGGCACGGTATGCCAAGGACAGCGAGCGCGGCGACGACGCCCGTTGCAGCGAGATGCGCGAGCCGGAACACGCGGTTGCGCACCCAGGCGCGCTTTAACCACGCGCCCGTCCAGATCGCGAGTAGTCCGCCCACGATGAACAGTGCAACTAGCGCGTGCAATACAAGAACGATATTCGCCAGCCGGTTCATGACGTCCCTCGCTGTTGCGCTCGCGCTGAGTTCTTGGGTTCTTTGTATTAAAGCGGCTTATAGCGCAACCTGCACGCCCAGTTCCACGACATCCTCCGCGCCAGGCCCATAGTCATCGTTCTCGATGACTGGTTGCGCGAAAATCAATCTGATCGCGGGGATTACGGCCTCGTTGTCGGATCACGCGCCAAGGCGGCTTCGTTCACTCTTTGCCGGAATGCGTCGCGGCCTGCTCGATCAGCTTCGCGACTTCAACAGGATGCGACATGTAGGCCACGTGGCTCGAGTTCAACTCGATCGTCTTGCTGCCGGCGCGCTGGGTCATGAAGCGTTCGAGATCCGGATTGATCGCCCGGTCTGCGCTCGCCACGACAGCCCAGCTCGGCTTCGTCCTCCACGCCGCGTGCGAGATCGGCACATTGAAGGTCTGCGCGGCGGGCATCACCTGCGAAATGGCCATGAATCTGGCTTCTGCGGCAGGCAAGTCGGCGGCGAAATCTTCGTGGAAACTGGCCGGGTCGATGTACAGATGGCCGTCCGCGGTCGCCTTGATGGCCTTGGTGGCGGCCGGCATCTTTTTGGACAGCTCGAGCGGCGTTTCTCCGGTGTCCGGCTGGAATGCGGCCACGTAGACGAGACCCGCGACCTTGCTGTCGTTGCCGGCCTCGGTTATCACTGCGCCGCCGTAGCTGTGCCCGACGAGGATGCTCGGACCGTCCTGCGCATCGACAACACGCGTGGCAGCCTTCACATCGTCGTCGAACGAGGTTTCGGGCTCCTGCACCACGGAGACCTTGTAGCCGTCGCGCGTGAGAATCTTCGACACGGCCTGCCAGCCAGAGCCGTCGGCGAAATAGCCATGGACGAGGACGATGTTCTTGACCGGCGCGGCCGTTGCGGCCTGAGAACCGAGGGCGGCGGCGGAAAGGGCAGCAGCGGCGGCGATGCGGGTCAGGTATGAGGAAAGCTTCATTTTTGTGCTCCAGAGATGAGTCAATGAGGATTCGGGCAGCGTGTTTCGCTGTTCGATGTCAGCCATCCTACTAGTAGGATGGCTGAGGTGCAAGAACTTTTTTGAGGCTGGAAATTGACCCACGTCCCGCGTAGACTGTCTGACAATTCAACCGACTAGATGGTAGGTAACGTGACGGTATCCGGGGAACAAACGGCAGACAGGATCATTGCAGCGGGACAGCAACTCATCATGCGCCGTGGCTATAGCGGGTTTAGCTACGCCGACGTTGCGGAAGCGATCAACATTCGCAAGGCGAGCATTCATCATCACTTCCCGACCAAAACGGATCTTGTGATCGCCGTATTGGACGCGTGGAAGGACGCATTCGACGCCGATGCGGCTTCACTCCAGACGAGCGGCGCCAACGCCGTTGCACAATTGGGTGCCTACTTCGGTCATTGGGAGCGCTGCATCGCAGACGATACTGCGCCGTTCTGCGTAGCAGGCATGCTTGGCGCGGAACTTCCTTCGTTGCCCGAAGAAGTGGCCAAAGAGGTGAAATCGTTCTTCGATAACCTGACTTCGTGGCTCGAGCAGGTGCTCGATTCAGGCGTGAAGAACGGCCTCCTCAAACTCGATTCGCCGGTTCACACCGAGGCGTCAACGCTCGTGTCGCTGGTCTACGGCGCCATGCTTGCCGCGCGGGCGTATGGCAACGTCGCGCTATTCACGGATGTCACTACGGCTGCAATGGAAAGGCTGGTGAAGCCGCGCAAGCGTACACGGTCCACCAAGGATGAAAGGTAAGCGGACTCAGCGCTCGTCGAACCATGCCCGCGCGAGCTCGACCCAGTAGCGCACGCCGTCGCGAATGATTTCGTCATTGAAATCATAGGTCGGCTGATGCAGTCCGATAGCCGCCCCGCCCGGTGGCGCATTACCGATGAGCACGTAGGTGCCGGGCCTTTCCTCCAGCATGAAGCCGAAGTCTTCCGAGGTCATGTTGGGCGGAATATCCGCATGGGTCGCCGCGTCGCCAAAGGTGCGGCGAATGACGCGCTCGCACAGTCCGGTTTCGTTCTCCGTGTTCACGGTCGCCGGATAATACTGAAAGAACTCGACATCGATCGCCGCGCCATGTGCGATGGCCAGGCCTTCACAGATTCGGCGGATGTCATTCTGGAGTTTGTCCAGCAGCGCCGATGACAACGTCCGGATCGTACCGCGCAGTTCGGCCGAGTCAGGGATGACATTGTCGGTATCCCCCGCGCGCAACATACAGACCGAGATGACGCCGGGCTCCACCGGGTCCTTGTGCCGCGCGGCCAACGTCTGGCATTCGAGCACGACGGAGCAGGCCAGCGGAATCGGATCGATCCCGAGGTGGGGCTGCGCTGCATGCGCGCCCCTGCCGCGGACGGTGATGCGAAATCGCACGCCGGCGGCCATGATCGGGCCGACCCGCAACCCGAACTCGCCGGCGGGCAGCCCCGGCCAGTTGTGCATGCCGAACACGGCCTGCGCGGGGAAGCGGTCGAACAGGCCGTCGTCGATCATTTTCCTCGCGCCGGCACCGCCTTCTTCTCCGGGCTGGAAGACAAAATGCACGCTCCCCGCCAATTGAGGCAGCGCCTTGAGCGCGCGTGCGGCGCCCAGCAGCATGGCAGTGTGCCCATCGTGTCCGCAGGCATGCATCACGCCGTGGTGACACGACGTGTGGGAGAACGTGTTCGCTTCGTGGATCGGCAACGCGTCCATGTCGGCACGCAATACGATGGCGCGCGACGGGTCGCGGCCCGGCAGGCTCGCGACCACGCCGGTTCCCGCCATGCCGCGATCGACGCCATAGCCGAGTGCTTCGAGGTACTGCGCCACGACGCCGGCCGTGCGGTGCTCCTCGAATCGCAGTTCCGGCCGGCAATGCAAGTCCCGGCGCAGCGTGCGCAGGGATTCGTCACAGCTCGACAGCAGCGCGTCGAGGTCGTTCGGATGGTTCATTTCGCCATGGTCCTCATCAGGATCCTGCTTCGATCTGCGCCAGTGCGTGCAGCGTACCGAAGCAGGCATCGGCCACTTCACGCCCCTTATGGCGCAGGTGTTCCACGAAAAAGCCGTGATGTTCGTCGTGCGAGTGAAAATGATGCGGCGTCAGCGACATCGAAAATACCGGCACGTCGGTGTCGAGCTGCACTCGCATCAGCCCGTCCACGACCGCCTGTGCCACGAACTCGTGGCGATAGATGCCGCCGTCGACGACCAGCGCGGCGCCGACGATGGCATCGTAACGACCCGTTCTGGCGAGGCGCCGCGAGAACAGCGGAATTTCAAATGCACCCGGCACATTAAAGCATGCGATGGACTCCGGCGGGACACCGAGTTCGGCCATGCGCGCGTGAAAAGCGTCACGCGCGCCGCTCAGCAAATCGGCATGCCAGCCGGCCTGGATAAAGGCAATACGCAAGATGTCACCCGGTTTGTGAAATTTCAGGAGGCGTCAGCCGACAGCACGCCCGCATTGGCACTGCGGCGCGTGAGCAACGACACGACAACCAGCGTCACGACGTTGAAGGCCAGCGCCACCATGCCGACGTTCATGTCTTTCAAAGCATCCGGCAGGAAAGGGAACAACGTGGCGACCGACTTCTTCGTGAGCGACACCCATGCGACGGTGCCCTCGCCGACGATGATGCTCGCGAACGCGGCAGGGCGCGAGACGGGGTTGCTGCGCAGCAGGCTCGCCACCAGCACGGGAAATAGCTGCGTGACCAATGCATACGCCATTAGCAGCAGCGCGACGATGGTTTGCCCGCCATTCAACGTGAACAGTACCGCGAGCGCCATGATCGCCGGTGTGAGCCACTTCGCCACGCGTGCCACGTGGGCGTCGTCCGCGGCGGGGCGCAGCGGACGATAGACGTTGTTCGCCAGCAGCGTCGCCGACGTCATCAGAATCATCGAACCGGGCACCAGCGAAGTCAGCACGCCCGCCGCGCCGATCACGCCGACAAACCACGGAGCGAACGTCTGGAGCGACACCTTGAACAACGCCAGATCGATGTCACCGCCTTTGAGTCCCGGCACGGTGAGCACGGCCGCGAAGCCGACGAACAGAATGAACAGCAGCATCAATTGATAGATCGGCAGAATAAACGCGTTGCGGCGCAGGACTTCCTCGCGTTTGGCCGTATAGGTCGCCATGAACATGTGCGGCCACATGTAAAAGCCGAGCGTCGAGAGGATCACGGTCGAAACCATCCAAACGGGGCTTTCACCTACGGCGTGCAACGCGAGAAAGCCAGGCTTGGCCGCTTCGATCGCGGCGAACATGGCGCCGACGCCGCCGTAATAATGCCAGGGCAAATAGAGGCCGAGGAACACCGCGACGAACATGACCAGCGCATCCTTGATCACCGAGGTCCATGCCGAGCCATGCACGCCCGAAAGCGCGACGTAGAGCGCCACGACGAGCGCGCCGATGATCACCCCCTGGTTCGACGACAACGCCGAATACGACGCCACGCTGACGATGATGCCGAGCCCCTTGAGTTGCAGCACGAGGTAGGGAACCAGCGCGGCGAAGCCGACCAGCGCCACCAGTACGCCCAGCACCGGGCTGTTGTATTTCGCCGCGAAGAAGTCGGGCTGCGAGATCAGCCGGCGCTCTTTTGCGTAACGCCAGATCGGCGGCAGCAGAAAGTAGGAGAGGATGAACGGCAGGCTGCCATAACCGAGCAGGTAGTACGCGCCGGCGCCGTGACCGTACGCATAGCCGCTGCCGCCGAGAAACACGAACGTCGTGTAGATCTCGCCGGCCATCAGCAGGAACACGATGGCGGCGCCAAACCCCCGGCCGCCGACGGCCCATTGTTCGAGGCTCATGTCCTTGCCGCGCCGGGACCGAACGCCCAGAAACAGCGCGGCAGCGATGGCAACGAAGATAAAGACCGGTGCGCTGTTCATGCCGAGGCTCCTTCGCGGGGATGGCCGGCCGCTGCAAGGCGCGCGCGATCGGAATAGAAAATGATGGCCATCACGATGGATGTCAGGACCAGCGCGCCGGATAGCCACGCGAGCAGGAACGGCATGCCGAGCACATAGGGCGTGACGCGATTCACAAAAAACGGACCGGCAAGAACCGCCAATACCGGTAGGACTGCCAAACTATGAATGATGCGCATGGACTTGTCTCCAGATGACTTTTTTATGTTTCCACGGTGCCGCGCCGGGGTTACGTCGGCGTTATGCCGGTGTTATGCCGGTGTTACGTCGGCGTTATGCGGTGAGAGATGCTTTTGACGTGCGTATAGCACTCGAGTCCTTCTGTTCCGCCCTCGCGCCCGTAACCGCTTTCCTTGACGCCGCCGAACGGCGTTTCGGAGACGGCCGACACGAGATGGTTGATCGCGAGATTCCCGACCTCCAGTTCCTCGCCCAGGCGCCAGACGTTCGACGCCGAGTCGGTAAATGCATATCCCGCAAGCCCGTAAGGCAGGCTGTTGGTGCGCTCGATCGCTTCGTCGAGGCTGTCCACGCGCACGATCAGCGACAGCGGGCCGAACGGTTCCTCACGCATGGCGCGGGCATCGGCAGGCACGTCTGCCAGGGCGGTGAACGGAAACAGATAACCGGGGCCGGTCGGGCGTTCGCCGCCGCACACTATGCGGGCGCCGCGATCCACCGCATCGTCCATCAAAGCCTGCAAGGCCTCGCGGCGGCGCGCGTTGACGACCGGGCCGATGTCGCTGTTCGACTCGAACGCGTGGCCCGCACGGATCGCTTTGCCGTGACGGGCAAATGCCGCAACGAACGCGTCATATACGTTGCGATGCACGAAAAAACGCGTAGGCGCGACGCATACCTGGCCTGCGTTGTTGAGCTTGCCCTTCACGCAGGCGAGCGCGGCGGCGTCCGGGTCTGCGTCTTCGCAGACGATGACCGGCGCATGGCCGCCAAGCTCGAGAATCGCCGGCTTCATGACCTGCGCGGCCAGTCCGGCCAGATGCTTGCCCACTGGCGTGGAGCCCGTGAAGGTGATGCCGCGCACGACGGGGCTCGCGATCAGATGCGCCGAAATCATCGCGGGATCGCCGAACACGAGGTTGAACACGCCGTCGGGCAAGCCGGCGTCCTTGAACGCCTGGGCCATCAACACCGCGCCGGCCGGTGTTTCCTCGGCCGCCTTGAGAATGATCGCGCAGCCCGCCGCGAGCGCACCGCCGACCTTGCGCGCGGGCGAACTCATCGGGAAATTCCACGGCGTGAATGCCGCGATCACGCCAACCGGTTCGCGCACGACCGTGTGGCGCATACCGGGCTCGGCGGGGATCACGCGTCCGTACAGACGCTTGCCTTCGTTGGCGTCCCAGGTCATCAGATCGCAGCCGCGCAGGACTTCCGCACGCGCCTGCGGCAGCGTCTTGCCTTGCTCCAGCGAGATCGCCCAGGCAATCGGTTCGACGCGTTCTTTCAGGAGTGCGATGGCACGAAGCATGATTTCAGCGCGTTGCGCAGGCGACGTGCGCCGCCAGACCTGGAACCCCTGGCGGGCCGCGGCAAGCGCATCGTCCAGATCGGCGGCGCTCGCTACAGGCACGGTACCGATGGTGGTTTCGTCGGAGGGATTGATGACCGGTGCGCCGGGCGCACCGCGCCACTGGCCGCCGATCATCATGCCGATGTTCGGATAGGTGTGCATAACAAATTCCGTATTGACTTTGGGAGGATGAATCCGGCTATCGTTTTCCACCGGCCATCCGGCGCGAATCGGGATGCCGGCGCAAGCGCCACATGGCAACGCAGCCCAGCGCGGGGCCAACGGCCAACACCGTCATGCCGCCTTGCCAGCCGAGGTGCGCCACGATCTCGGGCACGAGGTGGATACTCACGAGCGTCAGCAGAAAGCCCGCGCAGGTCTGCGCCGTCAACAGCGTTCCGACCGAGGTCGGGTCGGCCAGCTCGGCGATGCTCGCGGAGAACTGGGCCGAATCGGCGATGACCGAGAAGCCCCACACGAAGGCGACGGCTACCACCACGGGTACGGGAGCGTTGAAAAGCCATCCGATCGTCGCCGCGCAGATCGCACTCACGGCCATCGCGCCGATCGTGACGCGCGTGCGGCCCACGCGGTCGGCCAGCCAGCCGCCCGCCCACGCGCCCACGGCGCCGAATGCGATCACGGCAAAGGTCAGGGCTTCCGCCTTCGGGCGCGCATCCGCGATGCCGTGGGACGCCAGCGTCTGCTGGAGGAACAGCCCGACCCAGGCCCACATCGCGTAAAGCTCCCACATATGGCCGAGATAGCCGAGGTTGGCGAGCCTCACAGCCGGTTGGCGCCATGCCTGCGCGACCCGGTGAACGTCGACGCGGGTGGCGCGCTTGAGGTTGGGACCCACGCTCACGAAGCCGATGGCGAGCGCCGCCAGCAACGCCGCGCCTGCTGCGATCAGATAGATGAGCCGCCAGTTCAGCCCGGGCATGCCCGCGACCAGATGCGGACTGGCCGAGCCGAGCGTGAGCGCACCGACGAGCAGGCCGATCAGCAGCCCGAGGTCGGAGGTGGCCCAGGTGGACACGAGACGTATCCCGACCGGATAGACGCCCGCCATGCAGACACCGGTGACGAATCGCAGCGACACGACGGCCGGGCCGGTCGGCGGCAGCAGCGCGAGCACACCGGTGGCGATGGCCGCCACGAACGCCGAACCCGCGAACAGCCGGCGCAAATCGTAGCGGTCGGGCAGGGACAGCATCGCGGACACGATCGTTCCTGCCACGAAGCCCAACTGAACCATGCTGGTCAGCATCGCCTCGTCGAACGGATCGATGGCCTGCGACCGCTTGATGAGGGCCAGCGCCGTGGTCGACGAGAACCAGACGCCCATGGCAGCGACCTGCGCAAGCAGGATGATGACGAGCGATGTGGTCTTGCATTCGGACGCCGCGTCCCCGTACTTCGTAGCACGTTCCATACAGTCTCTGTCCTCAGGCGGCAGCCGCCTCGACCGTCGAGCCCGTGCGGTGGAAGCCGCGCCCGAAATAGATGAGGCCGTCGAGGCCGCCCGTCGTTCGCGCAGCCTTCACTTCGCAGAAGAAGACCGTATGGGTGCCCACTTCGGTCACCGAAACGACTTCGCTGTCGAGCGAACTGACCGCGCCGCGCAGCGCAGGCGCACCGGTTTCCAGCCGATCCCAGACACCGCCTGCAAAGCGCGTTTCGATCGGTAGGTCCTTCGTCGCGAATTGCATGGCGACGTCGCGCTGTTCGGCCGACAACACGTTGATGCAAAGACGCGCGTTTTTGCGCATCACGGCGTTGTTGCGGCTCGCGCGGTTGATGCAGACGAGCAGCGTCGGCGGATCGTCGGTGACCGCGCAGACGGCGGAGGCCGTACAACCGGCGAGGCCGCCGGGGCCATCGGTCGTAATCACGTTGACGGCCGCGCCGAGACCCGCCATCGCTTCGCGGAAGACCGCTTTGTCGACTGTGGTTTTTTCCACTTTGGATTCCTCATCAAACTCTGATTGCTTCTGCCAGGCGTTCGGCCGGCCGATTACGACTGCTTCGCACCCGCGCGGTACTGGGCGGCGACGTGCGTATCGGGCAGACGATCGCGGCCAAACAGCTTGCGCCGATAGGTGCCGTCGCCATACGACGTCTTGTAGACGCCGCGTTCCTGCAGCAGCGGCACCACGAGATCGATGACGTCTTCGAAACACTCCGGCACGACGGTGCGCGACAGGTTGAAGCCGTCGACGCCGGTCGCGCCGCTCCATTGCACCATCATGTCCGCGATGCGCTCAGCCGAGCCCACCCATGGCGCCTGGCGGCTGCCGAGAACCATCTGCTCGAGCAGCTTGCGGCGCGTCCATTGCGGGCCGGCGGCACGCGTCATGGCCGCGACGTTCGAGACGATCGCCTGGCTTTTGCCGGTGTCGATCGGCTCGTCGAGGTCGTACTTGGCAAAGTCGATGCCGAGCGACGCGGCGGCATGCGCGAGCGCGCCTTCCGAACTCACGTAGCGGCGATATTCTTCGAATTTTTCCTGCGCCTCGGCATCGGTGCGCCCCACGATCGGCGTGGCGCCCATGAAAACCTTGACGTCGCTGCCGGCGCGGCCGAGTTGCACGGCCTGCGCGCGGATCTCGCCGACGATCTCCTTGACCCCGTCCATCTTCTGGCCGTTCACGAACACGCATTCGGCGTGCGTCGCGGCGAACCGGCAGCCGCGCGCGGACGAACCCGCCTGGTAAAGCACCGGCGTGCGCTGCGGCGACGGTGCGCACAGGTGCATCGCATCCACCTTGTATTGCTTGCCTTCGTGATGGATGACGCGCACCTTGGCCGGATCGACGTAAATGCCGCGGCCGCGATCGGCCAGTACCGCATCGTCGTCCCAACTGCCTTCCCAGAGTTTGTAGACAAGCGACATGTACTCGTCGGCGAGGTCGTAACGGTCGTCGTGCGCCAGTTGACCGTCGATGCCAATGGCGCGCGCGGCGCTGTCCAGATAGCCCGTGACGATATTCCAGCCGACCCGGCCGCCCGTCAGGTGGTCCAGCGTCGACATGCGGCGCGCGAACAGGAACGGCTGCTCGTAGGTGAGATTCGCGGTCACGCCGAAGCCCAGATGCTCGGTGGCGGCGGCCATCGCCGGGATCAGCAGGGTGGGGTCGTTGACCGGCACCTGGACGGCGTTGCGCAACGCGGCGTCGGCATTGCCGCCGTAGACGTCGTAGACGCCGACGACGTCAGCGAAGAAAATGCCATCGAACAGGCCTTTTTCGAGCGTCTTCGCATAGTCGACCCAGTATCGCAATTCGCCGTAGCGCGAGGACTGATCGCGAGGGTGGGTCCAGAGGCCTTGCTGGATGTGGCCTACGCAGTTCATCTCGAAAGCGTTCAAGCGGATTTCACGCGACATGTCGGTTCCTTGTCTGCAGCAAAGTCAAGTGATGAGGATCAAGCTTTATTGCTGTTTACTATAGTGAACATTTGACCTCTATAAAATACTTCTCGGGTAGGTGTTAACACCATGTGCGCGCGTGCCGGCGCGACGCCCTACGCCGGCCGGGCGGTTTCTCCAGACGGAACGGCCGGTATAATTTGCAAGATGTAAACCGGATAACCGACATGCCTTCGCCGATCATCGACCCCACTCCCGCGATCTCCCAGCGCATCCGAATCGAACGCGAGTCACGCGGCTGGTCGTTGGGCGATCTGGCCGAACGCTCGGGTGTCTCCAAAGCGATGATCAGCAAGATCGAGCGGGGCGGCGCGAGCCCGACCGCGACGCTGCTTGGCCGCCTGTCGGGCGCCTTCGGGCTGCAGTTGTCGATGTTGCTGTCACTGGCCGAGCAAACGGGGGAGCGGCTTAACCGCGAAGCCGATCAATCGGTCTGGCAAGACCCGGAAACGGGCTACCTGCGCCGGGCGGTTTCGCCGCGCAACGGCGGCATGCTCGAGCTGGTGGAGGTGACCTTGCCGGCGGGGGTGCGGGTGTCGTATCCGTCGTCTGCTTTCACGTTTCAGCATCAGCAGATCTGGGTGCGCCAGGGGACGTTGACGTTCGAGGAGGGCGACGCGACGTATGTACTGGGCACGGGCGACTGCCTGCAACTCGGGCCGCCCGCAGCCTGTACGTTTTTTAACGCGAAGAGCGAGCCGTGCGTGTATGTCGTGGCGCTGGTTCGGCGGTAGTTCGGCGCCGATGGCATTGACCGATTACAAAAAGACGTACTACAAACTTTCGGGCCAAAAGCGGTCAACTGAACGCAGCCCGCGATTGCCATCAACTGGATGCGTTGTGTGAAGGCTCGGCGGCTGCAAGCCAGGTAATTCGTATACCAGCATAGTCGCTGAACTGGTTGCGTTGGTATGCCCTGGTTACGATGGGTACGCTGTCGAGTCGAACAACCGTCACGGAGACCATCGTGAAGCGTTTTCACATTGCATTGGCTGTTGCGAACCTGGAAGAATCGATCGCGGACTATAGTCGCCGCCTCGGACAACGGCCATCCTCCGTCGTGCCGGGCCAGTACGCGATGTGGCGCACCGATCTTCTCAACTTCTCGATTAACGAAAAGCCCGGGCACGCAGGGCAGTTGCGACATGTCGGATTTGAAGACGATACGGCAGAAGGTTATTCGAGCAACGTCGATGTGAACGGGCTCGAGTGGGAGCTGTTCTCGGCAGCCGAGCAGGACGCGCGCATCGTCAGCGCTTATGGCGTTCCCGTGAGTCACAAATGAGTATGGGCAACCGCCGCGAGGGTTGCGCTCGTACTGGCCGCTACGGGAGTTGCCGAACAGCTGTTGCGGGTCGCTGATGGTTTGCTACCGCATCCCGGCAGGCGGATCGACGATGAATTGCGCGGCGAACGCGTCAAGCAGTTTGTCGTAGTCGTCCACGACCTGGCCGAATGCAAGCGTGGCCGCGCGGGCGAGCAGATCGTTTTTTAACAACGCAAGCGTCGCGGGTGTCATGAAGATTGCGCGCACGGCCTCGCGAGTGCGGGGTTGCGCGACGTCCCGCGCATCGCGTGCGAGCAGGCCTGCGGCCGCGATCTCCGGGTCAAACGCACAGGCTTCGAGCAGGTCCAGCCCTTCCTCATAGAGGCGCACGTCGTTGTCGGCGTTCACATACTGGCGCAGCACGAAGAGCAGATCCGATGCGTCGGTGTTCTTCTTCGTGCGCCGATCCTGCCAGGCCATGAGCTTGAGCAGAACGAACGCGGGTATTGTGACTACCGGCACCACCACACCTTCGCCAATATCGATGTCCTGTGCGGTGTCGATGGCTTCCTGAAAACCCAGCACGTTCATGACAGTCTGGCCGTCGGGCGGCCATGAGATCTCACCGGGCGGCGCTTCAAGAGGCCCGAATGGGACGAGGTCGAGTTGCACGCCATACGCGTCTGCTTTGCGCCGGAAAATGAGCTTCTGCTGGGCCTTGGTGTCGCGCGTAAAGTCACCGGTCGCCAGCAGCGCGTCGATGAGGCGCTGGTGGAACTCCCAGCTGACTGCACACACCGCGACGTCCACATCGCGCGTGGCCGTGGGCGCCTTGACACCGTGCAGGTGCAGGAACTGAATGTCGCGGGCCGTCGCGCCGGCCAGCACGAACCGTGTGCCAGTCTTCGCGCATGTGACTTTGACTGCGGCTAGGAGGGCTACAACCAGCGGGTCGACCGGCCGCTCAGCCGGTACCTTGGCGAACGAGGAAGCGGTCATGGATGGTTTCGGCAACTTCGTGATGGCGGCTGTCGCCCGATGCAACCAGGTCCGCGTAAATGATGAGTGGGTGCACGACGCCGGACGGGACGTCCCATCCGCTCGCGGCGTGCTCAGGCCAGAAGGGTTCGAGGATCTCCACGTCTCCGTTGACGTCTGGCCGAAGGCGGGCGGCCCTCATGAGCGACGACGTTGCGCCGCCCACCGAATAAACCGTCACGGATGCAGGCTTGATCTCGTGGGTCAGGACTTCGGCCGCGCACTCGCCGCCCAGACGGGCATTGAAGTCTGCCAGGGAAGCATTGCGCCACCAGTCGATCCCTACGCCGCCGGAGTATCGCCGCGCGCCGAGCTTCGGGCGTAGACCGGTCGGATACAGGACCGTCCAGTCCTTGATGAACCTGTGCCAGTCGGCGATTGCGCGGCGCCCATTCTTCGTGACGATCAGGCCGCGCGCAATCAGATCATCAACGGCAAGATTGACGGTGTTCAGGGCCACGCCGGACAGATCAGCGATGGCACGCAACGGCCGGGCCACGAGGTCGGGCTGGGTCGCCAGCGCGAACGACACGCGCAGCCCTTTCGGGGTCGTCGAGCGCGAAGTCATGTCGGTGGGTTTGAGCGCGGGCTTGTCACGGCCCGTGATCATGATCGTTGCCTCGGGCTCGTCGAGGTATGCGTTACCCGCGGTGTCGAGGAACGGAATACGGTTCGCAATGAGCTGATCGGCGAGCCTGGGCGACACGTAATGCGTCACGATCATCAGCGGGCGCCCCTTGGGCGGTACGGGGTAGCTGTCGAGCGCGAGGCGCGTGCTGGCGGATGCCCTGTTCACGAAAACTGCGGGCATGTCGAACTGCTTGCCGGACACAGTGAAGTGAAGCATTGTCGGCGTATCGTCGGTGTTCGGGCGCCGACCTGGGTTGGCGCGCGGCACGGCGCGAAACCGGTGAGTCGCGTCAGAAAAGGCTTCGCAGGCCAGCGCAAGCCCTGCTTGGTCCGACGGCGGGAGGCGATGTTTGGCAGCCACCTGACAAGTCCATGCGTACGTTTTCATGGGAGTGTACGCTGAAAACGTACAAACATCAAATAACGTACATGGCCGCGGAGGCCAGGCCGGAGCGCCGGACTACGCATTGAACCGCAACTCCGTGCACGTGTACCTGCCAGCGATGTGGTCGTGGTGCTTGCGGGGAGTCGGGGAGCGCACCGTCGCTCAAATCCGCTCGCTCAATGCACAACCAACGCATTGACCTGCGCATTCCCCACACCGGCGGCGATATTGATACCGATGTTACCGCTCATGCCTGCAAGCGCACCCGCACCGACTTCAGCGACGGCGCTACCGCCCGTCATGCGCGCGACGGCATGCACATCCTGTTGCGTGACGACTTCCGCTTGAGGCGTGGTGACCAGTGCGAGCTGATTGGCCTGCGCGTTGAGCGCACCGGCCGCCAGGTTCACGCCGATGTTGCCGCTTGCGCCGCGCAGCGCGTCCGCGCCGACGATAGCCGATGGCGCATCGAGTCTGGCGCTGCCGCCAATGTTCTGTAGCGAGGTCAGCGTTGCCGAGCCAAACACGCTG
>Ga0131853_10008697_pt1 | contig 18509 bp, 9 predicted proteins | sample TergutLab28metaG_FD_92764 | JGI IMG/M metagenome (GOLD analysis project Ga0131853, IMG submission 92764) | Labiotermes labralis P1 segment gut microbial communities from Petit-Saut dam, French Guiana - Lab288 P1 (version 2) (version 2) | ecosystem: Host-associated > Arthropoda: Insects >... | reverse complement strand
TTGAACCCCCCCCCCCCCCGAACAAAATTCCTTGGTACGCCACTGAAGGAAATTCTTGTTACTAGAACCAACCCTTGTTTTGAAAAATGTGCATGTATTGTGAAACAGCCCAACTGCTTTTCTCTTTTTTGAGGCTTTTTTTTTGAGTTGCCTTTGTGTTTGAATTTTGCGTGTTGTGGTCAATGGAAGACAACACAACGAAGCAGCAGTAAACTGAAATATGTAAACGACCAGCCTCGCCCTACGGTGAATACAGTTGGACGCACAAATTTTGAAGAGCAGTGTTTTATCTCTTATTGCCGAACAGCTTCGATTAGAGTCGGATCAGGTGTGGTGGTTCGTCGCGACTGACAGCAAACTAAAGAAATAAATTCCAAACTAAAAACCCACTTTTTATGATGAAAAATTCCAGACGTTCCGGAACCAGAATGTTATCGTTGTAACAACCCCCCCCCCACCCGCCATTTTAATCGTACCCTGAGCCATATTATTCTGTTCCGTGTTTTACAATTTGTTTTTATCATATGTGGCCTTAAAATATTCTGCTATGAAGACTTAGGTGTTGCGATGGTTTATTCCTTTATAAACGCAATTTAAAATAAACTATGTCGTGTTTGTAATGGAATTGCGAGGATTTGTAAAAATAGTCCTCACTGTGTCCAGAACGTTAGGTATCGTGCTCAAACCATTTCGTGTCCCTTTGAGGTGCACCTGGTTTTCTGTGAAACAAGCTTTTCTTTTTTCCGTTTTAGTGCTGTAGGCAGTGAGAATAACGTTAGATATCGACTATATTAAGAACGTTATCCAACAAAACTACGTTCTAATGTGAAGCATTGTGTTGTTAACAGTAAGCTGAAGATTCGCCGTTAAAGGTCCTTATCAGACAATATATAGGAATGTAAAAGCAAGTAATATTGCTACATATTTTAGTGTGAGATCTCACACTAAAATTTGTCGTATGTAATTATTTTATTCAAGCTTCTTTCTCCTTGTCGTAGCTTAAATTGTGTTTGTGCTTTTGGAAATGTTACGGTTTTATCTTCGTATTATTTTATTTTTCTGAAAAATTTCCGAACATGCTTAAAATTAAGTTAAAGTTAAAACCCCTCAAATTTTTCTAAATTGCCTTCGCTGCTGTTGGGTTGTTTTGAAGTTTATTATGTAGTACTGATCGTACTTTCTGTTCGTTTTGCTCTCCTGTTTTTATGTTGTAGAAGATTTCTCGATTTTTGCTGAAAAGAATATTATTTGTCACAACATTTTAGTTTTCTTGAAAATTGTTTTGAATTTTTGCTTGTTATTGTAAGGATTTTGCTCTTTGGCCTGTTCGAATAATTTTCACACCAACTGAAATATCGTGTAAACTTTCTTTGGTTTTTTACTTTTTATTTTAGAACTCTTTTTTGTCTCTTTGGAAAAATTTCACACTCACCGAAGTGTTAGGAAAATGAAAATAGTTCAGCATTCCAAATAACGCAACCAAAAATTTCAGCTACGAAAAATAGTTCTCTAGCAATTAATGGCTGTATACAGTTACTTAAAGGCGAGTTTTCACACTAAAAATAAATATGCCATAAAACCGAATTTACCTCGTTTTATGGTTTATTTTTTTTATAAATCCCGATGATGGCCCTTTTGGGCACCAACGTGTACCGTATTGTTTAGAGGGCACTTCACGGTAAAATACATTTGTGTTTTACAGTGTTCTCCTTAATCGATAGTTATAGAATAGCGGAATGTCATTCATCAAAAAAGTTGTAAGATCTGATTTTCTACGGACCTGAAAATTCATGCTGCAGTCTGTAATGTGGTTTCCAACCTTTCGGAGGAACATACTGAGATTTTAAGATTTGAAGACACGTTGATGTACACCTACGAGACTACACGGCGTAGTGAACTAGAGTACCAATATAAGCGAATGATGGAATTCACTGATCTCCCAATTCTTGTGGTCGAACAGTCTTGCACTCCTGCCATCGCAGGATTCGCGGTTACGAATTCCAATGACGACTTACAAGTTTGTGCTCATTTATGTTCGGCAGAAGTGTATACACACAGACATACTCAGCAGCAGCACTGTCTGTCGCCTGAAATTTGTATCCTTCCGTGCTACAGTTTGCCTGCCAATTAAGCACTCTCGTGAGGATTAATTTCTCAGATCAACGGAAGAGTTTGACTCTGGTATTGTATAGGCATATGGGCTAATGGCGTTACGTTAAGGCCGTGTTCTACTAGACAGGACCTCACACTTCGGCTCTTTTAGCTGTGACATTGTTTTGGCCCATAAATTTGCAACATCAGCATATAATCGAGTCTTCAGCGGTGTAAACTTTATGCTGGCAGCTGTAACAGCCATATATTAATGTATGTCCTTGCTGCTACGTGCCCTCACGAAATACGAGAGAGATTTTTTCTCACCCGTTTACATTCTTATTTACATTTATAATCCGACCTTAGGAAGACCCTTGGCACTACTTCTCCGAGGTCTGTGTTCTTTTATCCCTCATGCGCGAACTGCTAACCACTCAAGACATAGCTATAATATTCGTCCCTCAACAGGAACTGAACTCTAATATCTGATAACCAAACATTTGGAAATGTTTAGTTGTTTGACAATTGCTGTTCAAGATAGGTGCTTTAATTAACGCTACACCTCCATGCGCGAAAGTATAAACTATTTACGATTCACAAGTTCATGGCCATGAATCCATCTTATAGGAGTCAAACTTGAAACAAAAATCAGCTTGTGTCTGCCATTTTAATTACAGATTAAGCAGAAGCAACTACAAAACAACATTAGATCATCCTTTGAAAATGCGAAGGGAAAATTCGATAGATACCATCTTTAGCTGCAGTTCTCACGTGTAGCCTTTCTACTGCTCTGACACACGAGAAACACTTGGATATCGCGATTTCGCTGAATATGCGTCCTGAGAAAGAGGTCCGTTCGAAGACGTTGCTGGACGGAATACAGAAATGAATTTTGGGGGCCCTGCCAACCCTTAGTCCTGAAGTGACAACGCAGGTATAGAAATGAAAGAATTTACATAAAAAGTTGTCTTGTACGCAATCAGCTCAGCTAACAGCAGCCTATTTTCGGTCCTCCGATCTGAAGGACCTCGTGCGAGTAAATTGCGGTAGTCTTAAATGGGCATTGAAGATGACGATGATGATGATGATGATGGTAATAATAATAATAACTTAGGTTCTTTTCGGCTAAAGTCTACTATATAATACATAAAGAGGACGGAAGATATTCGAATGTTGTAGTGTGGTTTTGTATTGTCCTTGTATTATGTTATTATTTATTAAAATCAAACTCAATACACTGATCATTATACACACACATTATCATTTACATTACAATATCTTCCTTATATTTATCTCACTGATGATGGCTTAGCATGACCCGAAGCATGTTGGACATATGGTACCGTGTATATGGGCAAATCGCTGTTGGATTTTAATAAACAGTTAATACTGCTCTTTCCGGTAACGTTTGTTCTGAGTTTTTATTCGTTGTCGTCGCCTAAGCACACACTAAACACGTATTAGATTGAGCAGGTGTCCTATACCACGACATCTGAAGTATGCAAACCTTGTGCCCTTTATTGATATCGGTGTCGTAGCTCTGTCATTAGTAACGTGGATTAGCATTTGGTTTCAGTGCAAAGGAACGACACACAAACAAACCTTCCTTAGATGGCCACTTGTCAGTCTGTCCGTACCGAAGATCTCGCGCTACGCAGTTTGGTAACTTTGAATTTAGCAGCATTATAACGGCTGTTAGTCGTCTTATATTGCGCCCCAAGCCCTCCCTCGATTTTATAGGCCGTTAAGGGGCTATACCTGTCTCAGGCTGTATCAACTTGCTTTGTTGCACCAAATCATTACGGTTCAGTACCTAAACAAGCCTCACTGTCACATGCAGACAACATGTTGTTCAAGAAGTGAATGAAAGGCCTGCAGTTGATGTAAATGTTATGTGAAATTTCAGGTCGCCCCTGACAGTGAACACCCAGTTAATATTGTTAAGAGAAATCCACTGTGTTTATTGTGATATACGAAACACGTAAGCACACTCATTAGGGTAAATGCAAGCTTCTTGAACGTTAAGTGAAGTGATACATCTAGTAGCCATTGTGCTTTAGAGGGATATCCGTCCTCCATTGTATTATTTGGAGGATAATACTGTGAAACAGATACGGCAAGAATGAGCTCAGTCACGGAGTAAACCGTCTTCTTTGGCGGAAGCGCAGATTACTAAATCAATATACTTGAGCTTCTCATGAAAGGCGGAGGAAGTTAACTCGTGTGTAAATGAAGGTACTTTCATCAAAATGTTCAGTGTTTGAAAATGATGTTAATTGAAGGATCTATATAATTTCATTCCTATCTCGGGAAACTGTTTTGTTCCTGCACACTCAGAAATTTAAGTGAAAGAAACGAAGGTAAACTTCTCCGAGAAGGTTTTAATGGAAAACTTCCAAAGCACACCGTACAATCTTCTGGGGTTTGTGATATGGAGCGTGTGGATTGGTGCGTAGGCATGGGAACAGTGCGGGATTAAAAATGGAGCAGGAAAAAAGGTATTAGTTTTTCCTGTGTTACAATCTCTGGGCTTTGAATGTTGTGTTCGGTACGCTGGATGTACAGTTCCAACATGCAGCAGTCGATGTTGCTGTTACAATATGCTGGGTATGGCAGACAGAGCTGGCTTCATGAAACATTCCGAGCTCTCGAGGAAATTTGGGCTGTGTTCTTCTTGAATATTTACTCCTTGCCGGTTATTATTAGAACGGTCGAATTAAGGGGTTGAGATGGGTGTGGCATGTGGCATGCATGACAGGGAAGAAAATGTGTATAAGGTTCAGTAGTAATATCTGAATGGAATGGACTGTTCGGAATTGCTAGGCGTAGATGGGAGAATATAATTAAATATATCCTTCAAGAAATTGTGTAGAAGAATGTGGAGATTCGTCTGTCTGAGGATAGGCACCACTTAATATGATCCATATTCATGCATTAGGGGAACATTTCAGTTTAGGTAGTAGACCAACAAATGCCTCCTGGTAAAAGATGTTTACCATTACACGTTCCTGTCGCTGTTGCGACTATCATCAGGGTATCTTTCTGAACACGTTAATGAGCCTTCAGGTCTCATAAAATGTGGTGAATTGCTAAGTAGCTGAGGAACGATTAGCTTGTAAATAACAGGCTATGCTTCATGGTGTCAGTTTTAATTTGCGGAACACGCACATAATTTCTTGACGAATTTATGTTGTCGTACTGCGAAACGAGATGCTAACAAAAGTGGATAACAGTTGTCATGGCTAAAATTATGCGAATGTCTGTGTGGTGCTAGGAGAAGGTATGTAGTCAAACACAACTTAATCACTGAGGTGTATTTAATGACTGTGATGGAAACAACTACATGTTTCGGCCTGTGTTGGCCATCATCAGGTTGTCTACGGAACTTAAGGGCTAGCTATATGCATGCGCGCGCGCATGCATATAGCTAGCATGTAGTTGTTTCCATCACAGTCATTAAATACACCTCAGTGATTAAGTTGTGTTTGACTACATACTTTCTCCTAGTTTCACACACACAACGGGGATGACACACTTCCTAGATCTGTGTGGTGGTAAGACGTGAAATAATTGTGTTTTGCAGAAGTGCGGCATGGCGCTTCCCCCGGTGTGCGGTCGGTGGAAGTGCAGACTCCTCCCGCTTCACCCACTAGTAGCCATCCGGGACCTCGACTTACGCCAGGTGGCCTTCTGGCTAGCTTCGACAAGTCCATTCTGCAGGTAAGTTTACCTTTTTTGTTTCATTTTAAGGCGATTCGTTCCCGTTGTTTTCCACTATCCCAATAAAACCAACAAATGTTACATCAACACAGCGTTATTTTTAGCTTTTAAGAGACGGTTACATTTTTCGGCTAGTGAAAGTAGCCATTACCAGGCTGTTATAAACATTGTTTTTTAATTTCTTTTATGTGCCGCATGATGATGGCCACGTTTAGTGGAGGTAAGATATAGCTGCCTTTTTAGTCTAAGAATAGATGTTGTGTTGAAGGATTTGTTGATTTTAAGGTTTATGGTCATTTGAAAATTACAGCTATACAGTCTGTACTTTCCACAGGAAACTGATGCTATTATACTCGCCATACAGTTTTTTTTTTTGGGGGGGGGGGGTCAAAGTGTCTTCCATTTCTTTCCTTTGCCCATTTTAAACAGGTACGTGGCTCGGCACATCACAGCTTTAATGAAAATTTCTCATGATGTTGAACGGATAATTTACCGGTTAAGATTATCTTCTGTGATGTGACGCGTGGTATGAAGGACAGGCACTATCGCTTCCAGTGTGTTATTTGAGGTTTTCACAGCCGCTGTTCTAGCCTTCAGGGATTTATGACGCCGTGCTGATTGCTAATCAGTTTCTGGCGTTCAAGAAGAGCCATTCTTGTTCCACCCTGAAGGTGGAGGCAACAGGCTCATTTGAAACATCGGTAGATAATTATAAATCAACGTGGCATCATTGCAGAAGATAATCTTCGGCGTGTCCAGTGTTTACATGAATGATGAGTACTGTGAGAATGTTTGTTGGTGACTTGGCCTCAGATGGGCCTGTTGTACCATGTTGCCACGGTAGCTGAGCATGAACCTTGGCTGGAATGTTAACTGGCCGGAAGAAACGAAAGTCTTCCGAGCAGAATCTTGTCCACTGTCATGTTAACTGCCCACACTCACCGTCCTGGGATTGAACCCAGCCTTCGTCCACAGGAGCCAGTGAGTGACCCATAGTGACGTAACTTGGTGAGATTACGTGCAACCACAACTGTGTGAAGTCCATACCGACTGTGCACCTGTTCTCCACTTTAGCGTCGGTTTGAACAGTTGTGTAGCGTTGTGCAGTGGAGTTGCTTGCCTCAGCGATACTTATCCTGTCATGTGTCTAGTCGAAGTGGCACTGACGTCGCATGTCTGCTGATGTGCTGACTGTCGTGAAACGTGTTTACCGTAGATGAGATCTTCACACTTGTGGGATTTTACGCAGCGTAGATTGGTAGTTTGTCATCGACGTTTCGGGACAACCTTTCGACCCCATCTTTAAGGGCCAGGAAGCCACATAAGAATGAAGTCACGCGATTTACCGCAGTTTTCCTTAGTCCTTTCACACAGTTTCTTGCACAGTACCGTAAATGCTGTCATTATTATTTCTAGTCATCACAAGTAAACATATAATCTGATTTCAGGCAAACGAACCTGTGTATTCTGCACAATATCATCCTACTGCGAATTTAGCTATTCTGTGTTATGATTAAGTATTAAATAAGTAATTTAAAGGCATATCGGTTTGTTGCGACTTCCTTCATTTATTGCCTTTGATGCCTCATTTTATATGTTTCCATTCATTTGGCGTTAAGTCTTAATTATCCTTGTCAGTTGAAATTCTTGTTAGCTGCAGCTTTCTTATTCAGTTTTAGTGTTTTTGGTGTAAAGCAAGATGGCGGATTATGTAATTTGTGTGTTTCCAGTCCATTTAGTACTCCTCGTGTTGGTATACAGCAGTGGCGTACCCAGGAATTTTTTCGGGGGTGGGGGGGTCAACAAATTCAGTTCAGGACAGCGGACAGAGAGGACTGGGTTCTGGGGGCGGTAGCCCCCTAGTCAGGGGTTCTGGAGTTAGCTGTAATTTGGTACAAGAAATCTCATTTCATATAGTAAAATTTCCTTAATTTTTGTTACTTTAAGACTATTTATGATGACAACCAATTTATTTGTCATAGTTAATGTAAAACAATTGCGAACCGGCGGTAATTTTAGAATTTTACTGCCTTTTTTCCGAACATCTTGGGGTGTTGGCGTCCCAAATTCAGCAATTTTTAACAGTTTTCACAATCGGGTTGAGTTTGGCACGATTTTGGAGGGCCTTCGGAATTTGGGGGGGGGGTGTTGACCCCCCCTCGGTACGCCACAGGATTAGTGTGTGGTGTGTAAAAGTAGGCCTAAAGCTTTGCCTGTTCAGGCTGTGAAGGCGTGCAGCAGCAGCAGAGCTATAGCTCCACTCATTCTTAACCTCGGCGCTAGTAGAGGTGAATGGTTAACTTCACGCCCCGGCCGCTTTATTCCCGGAAAAGAACCCCGTTACCCATTGAATAAGAGGGTTTGTGGGCATCAGAGGCGGTATGGGCGTTTTGGAGAGAATTCTATTGCACCTACCGAGACTCGAAACCACGACCTTGTCGCCCGTAGCCTAGTTGCTTTATCTACTGCGCTTTTCCGGTTCAGCCGGTGTGTGTGTCTGTCTTAATTGTGTTTTGCATATATGCAGTCATATCGACTCGAAAACAGTAATCGGCCGGACAGCGAAGGCGATTCAGTTACCTGCCAATTCGAGGTGTTCGCATTCGTTTTCAAAACACATGAAGTTTAAAATACACAAATCTGTAATTTGGCCTGTTGTTTTGTGTGGGTAGTAACTTGGTCTGTCACGTTGATGGAGTTGAGGGCAGGGTCCTGAGGAAAATGTTCGGACCTAAGAGGGAGGAAGCAACAGGAAGCTTGGAAGACCTAATCGTAGATGGGAGGATAATATTAAGGTAACAGGACGGAAGAGAGTCGACTGAATTTTTTGGTTCAGAATATGAGCAGGTGGGGGGATCTTGGCAACAGGGTACTGGAGCCTCGTGTTCCATTAAATGCGAGACATATTGGCCCATATATCTTGTTTTTAAGCGGTGGTTCGTTTTGGGGTTCTTATATTTTCGAAATGTAATGGGAATGTTTCCCGAGCATCATTTAGTGGTAGAATGGAATGTCTAGTATTTAGCAAGTCGCCCAGTGACAGGAATGATGAGAATAAACCTCCGGCGTGGACTCTATGGAGTTTTCAAAAGCCCTCATTGCGATTTTGTATTCGTAATAGTTGATGCTACACATTTGCTGAGATACAGTTCTATTTGAACAAGTTTTGTAAGCCGGGGGGGGGGGGCATTTTATGACGCAGTATTATAGTGATGTTGTGTGTGGGTTGCTGCTGTAAGCCTTCAGCCACCCATCTTTCGCTTTCTTGCGCTTAGGCAGTTGTACACGAAACCATTTGTGGAATTAATCTGAAAGGAAGCCGGTTACAGAGAACTCGTGTTTGGATCCCTGTAATACGTGTGTGGAGACGCTGAAAATTCTAGAGAAATTTGTTGTCACTTGTCAGATCTCATTTGGTTTCGTGTGTAATTCTATGCCCGGGTAGAAACAAGCCCCCTCAGGCCTTGCCATTATGGGTGTATATTTTCAAGCTATAATCCATGGGGTTCGTCTGCTCATTTAAATGTTCGTATAGCAGCTAATTAAGATTTCATTTTCAGTCGTGTGAAAGGAACTAGTTTGTCCATTGAATTAAAGAACAGGATCTCAGCCGAGCAACAGAGCAGTTTCTAATTTTTCACCCCTTCATTTTCCGTCGCTCGTTGTTAAGAGGTGCCCCGGGGTGTTGAAGGAGCGCTTGTGTAGTAGCTACTGTTGTCACTGGATGAGCTGAGTTCTTACAGAGTAGTATGCTGGGAGAGGAGTCGTAGCTGACAGACACGCCAAAGGAAAGCAAATTTCCTGAATAAAATTTTGCGTTACCCGATTTAGAGTTGCTTTTTCGCTCTTGGGAACGGAAATGTTGAGGATTACCTTATTTTCCGGGAGTATCTTTCTTCATGTGTAACACTACAGCAGCTGTGTGGTTCAGATACCCCTTTAAGTTGCACAACTGACGTTATTGGCTGAAGCTGAGGAATAGTCGTATAGAGAAGGTGAGAGGGTTGTGTAGCACAGGTGGTAGAGATATGAAATAAGTACCAATTTGTGGTCCGGAAACCCCGTTCACTTGGAAGATACAGGTGTAGGTTGGAGGAAAGCATAGGGGTGTTGCTGTCTCGCGTTCACGATGCAGTCATTTTCGTCAATTTTTAACCATCTGCTCAGAAACTGCACGCTAACTTGACACACAACCAGTGTCACGGTTCGTTTAACATACAGATCTAGTAATCAATAACAGATTATTTGTAGATGTTTAATTGAATTATGAAATTTTAACACCAACTTGTTGCACAGTCCTTTTTTATTTGGTGATTATTGTTCCGACATTTTCGGTCTTCACTGTTGGCCAACTTCAGGGAGCCTTCTTTAACATGTGCGGCGTTAGAATTCTTAAAACCAAGGGCAAAATAATTTTATACAGTATTTTAACTATAACACTGATTTTAAAAATTGTAGCACTAAAACACCACAACAGTAATTCTAATCTAATGTGTAATTTCTAGCATTTAAGTTGAAACATGAGCTGCACATGTTATAGAAGGCGCCCTGAGGATGGCCAACAGTTAAAAGGCTGAAACATGTCGAAGCATTAATCAATATATACAAAGTACTGTGCAACTATCGTTGCTGAATTTTCATATATGTGATATAGTTGCACGAAAAACTTACAGCATTAACTTTAATTGAATCCTTAGAGAGGGTGGTGCAGAGCGGACTGACACTTTTTGACGCAATTTGTCGTACCCACTGGGGCAAGGGGTTGATCTTCCACCAAGCTAAACCCAGATAGACACGAGGGGGAGAAGGTGTTGGAGGTTGGAGGATTCTAAGTCTTAGTTCCTAGATCTGGATCTAAGTACGCGTAGCTGAGCTGCCACCAGCCTAAATGTTTAGGCGAAAATGTTTGGCGATTACTGCGTGAAGAAATTGTGGCAGGACAAAATCAAAGTTCCTGGTTTTACTTGTATCTATTCTAGTGTAAGTATTTACAAATTTACACAAGTGAAACTCTGTCATTAACTTAAAAAGCACGCCATTGTTTTACATAACAAGAAGGAATAAAATGAGATGCACGATTTTTTAATATAAAGCAAACAATTTGCTTATTTATTACTTTTGATAGATGTCATCTTGAAGGTAGCGTCATTTATGCAATACGTTGTCTAAAACATTTCACAATAATGTCAAAAACTTGGCACAACAGCTCTTGATTTATGGTTGCTGTCTCATCCTGAATAACACGTTTCAGCTCCTGTGTCGTGTGTGGGCGATTCCTGTATGCGCATAGGAAGAAATCCAGGACAGTGGGGCCCGGCGATCCTACAGGCCATGATATACCCGATACATGAAAATGCTCCTCGTCGCTTATTAACACGCTACATACCCAATCGATCCATTGTCACTGAACAGGTTTCGAAATGGCATGACATCATCTCTTCCTCGGTATGCAGACGCTGCTCCCTTACCCCCTTCGTAAGGCAAAGTGCGTTCTGAAATATGCGGGTCAGCTTTGCGCCACCCTTTGCGATATGAAATGAGGTTTTATGGATTGTAACCGGAATTCCTCATTTGGGAGAGGCCGGAATAGTGTAATCGGTATAACGGCTCGCTAAGGACTGGACGGTGTGGGGTTCTAACCCCGGTGGGGGCAGATTTGCCTTATCCGTCCAGACTGACCCCGAGGCCCACTCAGCCTCCTGCACAATGGGCATAGGGTCTCTCTTCCTGGGGTATACCGGCGATGGCGTGATGGTGACCATCCACCTCCTTCTAGCGCCGGGGTTGTCAATGAGTATAGCTAAACCTCTCTTCCTTCTGTATTTCTTAATAGCTTCTTACAGGGTGAGTTTTATTTTTATCGGAAATATATGTGATATTATCGTTAATGTTTATCTTTTATTCACAAGTCAGATCCGGAATTGTACAGCATTAATGAGAAATACATACCCCACGTGTTTCGTCATGCTTGTGTCATTTAGAAGTGAGCCTGTGTAATTAGTCACAAGCTTTTACAGGTTTCACTTTGCCTTGTTCGACATTTTATGCACGCGATCTGTTACAGTGCCACCAGAGTACAGATTGCACTCGTACAACGTGGAATGCCGTGTTGCCTGTACTGTAAAAGAGTTATCATGAGAGTTACTTTGCGTTACGTTACGTTAACTCAACAATACACCACCCTACGCCTCTGCGTTTTCTCAGTTAAACTGTGATCCCTTTTACGTTTATTTCCCTTGAGAGAACTTCAAGGCGACTGCATCAAGACACAAATTTTAGAGAGAACTTTTTGTATCGGGCTGCAGTGGTTACTAGGGCGTACACACCCCGTTCTGTGACGTTTCGTGTTTTATAATACTGCGCTGTAAATTTGCCACGCTTGTAGGTATGTGTTCCAGAGCAGGTTTTCGGAGTTGTCCATATATCGTCCTCTGTGCATGTTGAACGTGTACCATATCGCTCCAGTTGTAACCCCCCCCACCCCTTCACCCCACCTGTATTTACTCTGAAATTCTTATACTCGATTTTGCAGTGTATGTTGTCGTTTTTCGTAGAATTTTTTATTCTTGATCTCATACACACACACACACACACACACACACACACATATATATATATATGGGCCGGGTAGCTCAGTCGGTATAGCGACTGACTACGGGCTGGACGGTCCGGGATCGAATCCTGGTGGGGACGAGATTTTACGCCCGTCCAGACCGGTCCTGGGGCTTACTCAGCCTCCTGTACAATTGGTACCAGGTCTTTCCCGGGGGTAAAGTGCGGCCGGGGCGTGCTGCTGACCACTCACCCCCTTCTAGTGCCGCGATCATGGAAGAGTAGAGCTATGTGTATACCTCTACCCACCCTCTGGGCCACACCGGGCCTGTAACGGAATCACTTTACCTTTATATGTATGTATGTATATGTGTGTATATATATATATATATATATATATATATATCGTGTCTCACCAGCAGCCTTCGTCCTGTTTTCAAGGTTTTGTTCCCCATTTTTGGCGTGATTTCCAACTTGTGTGACCTTGTGGGGAGCTCAGAAATGAAGATTGATTTATGTCATAAGACTTGAATCTTCTACAGCGCGTAAGAGGTATAGAAATCTTTTGGATGGCCAACCGTGTCGGTTCGGAATTAATGTCTAAATGTTTCAGAAATCTGCTCTGTGCCTGTCTTTCCCTGGTGTTAGACAGACAGCAGGTTTCCGGAACCGTCGTCTGAAACTCCGCGCTGACGAGGCTGGTCATCGCCCGGAATGTTTTTATCACTGAAGTCATATATGCAGTTCAGGGTGTGGAGCTCACCTAGTGCTCCGTATTTAACTCTGACGGTTACGTCTCTCCCGTCTCCATGTCCAGCATGTGGGAGCTACAGTGTCATCAACGTAACGTTCCATTCGCTCGTGTGTATTTGTATATGATTATAATCGTATAAATAGCTTATTTATGTATTCGCTGTGTTTGTTCGAAGTGTGAGCCCAGGAGGTTCCAAATTAAAGACAGGCAGGGTTCGATTATTGCCAGAGGCCTTGTTCTTTTCCCCTTCGTCCTCACATTCAGTATGTTCCCAGTCTGTTCGCTGCGGGCTAAGTTGAATTTACTCGAGGTTCAAATGCCCGGAACGGAAATCGTTATTGCCAGTACGAGGGGTTACTGAAAAGTCCTTAGCCAGACCAGGAAGAAAACAAGCTACAGCGACCAAACTCGGGATTTATTCAGCGTACTCCCCACAAATCTCAACGCACTTCTTAGCCCGTTGCTCTAACGTTTGAAAGCCACTTAAAAAAAAATTAAGAAGTTTGTCCGTCCAACCAGGTCTCCGCGACAGCAATAACCTCCGCGTCGGACGAAAAATGGCGACCTTTCAATTGTTTTTTCAGTCCAGGGAACAGGTGGTAGTCCAGCGGGGCCAGATCCGGAGAATTGGGTCGGTGATCAAAACACTGGAAGCCCAGGTAGGCCAGTTTCTTCTGGGTTGCAAGTGCCCAGTGAACCCGCTCACTTGAGATGCCCAGTTGCTCAGCTATTGATTTAGCCGCAATCCGGCGGTCTTCCAAGATGAGTTCGTGAATTGATCAATAATCTCCGGGGTGGTCACTGTTTTGGGTCGTCCAGGACGAGGCACATCACAGGTGAACAAATCACCACGTTTAAACTGGGCCACCCAGATTTTGACGGTGGCATACGTTGGTTCATATTCCCCTAATGTTTCTGTCAGAATTGCGTGAATTTCCTTCGGCGCCTTGCCATGCAAAAAAAAAAAAAACTTGATGACAGCTCGCGTCTCCATGTTGTTTAAATCGCGCGCGTCGCCTGACATGCTTCCTTTCAGCCTTTGTAACAAGAAAAGCCTTGCAAGTCGGCACGTGAACAGATCCCTATTTCCAACAACACTATCGATTCCGTGCTACGACATCGGGAAGTAGGTCGGGCTAAGGACTTATCACCACCCCCTCGTATATCCTCACGGCTTGGAAGGCGCAGCATAAATTTCAGTTTAAATTCTTACTAGTTCACAAAACTTGTTGTGAAATTCTGTGTGGAAACATTGCTGTCTTATCTTTATCCCTCACCTGCTTAAATTCTGTACTGTATTTCTTTCGCACCTTTTCCATTTCCTTCCTAACTATGAGCTCTGGTACGTTAAAATTGTACATTTAGTGAAACGTTTATACTTGAGATTCCAGGCCTCGAACACAGGCCTGTATCTAGCTAAAACATATGTAAGTACTTAAAGATTACACGTTTTTATGGATATTGTGGAAGAGGACGACATTTAGGTAGATAGTGGTAAAACTGTCCTTGTCATGGAAATGTTCACTGCAAATACTAGAGTGTGCTTCGAGGTTAAAATTCGAGATTGATGTTTGTAGGATTGAAACGGTTGTTTAATTAAGCATTTATAATTCTTTGAAAAGGCATTACATGCACAAGAGTGTGGTTTTTTTTGTCCCCAGTATCGAAAGAGTTGAACTGTCCCAGCTGTTACCCTGAATGACTCAACATTTTTGAACTTACAAGTGCATGCTCGGTGTGCCGTTTCCAATCTCCAGACGTGTGTCTGCAAATGTGCGAATAGTTTCACAATTTGTAATACTTCATAATCGTACAGTTGTCGGGAATTTCACAGACAGATGCATGTGATGGCTGTCGGCTTTTGTGATCCCACTGGGGGGTAAACACCACATTAAGTCAACGCTGTGGTATTGGTGGTGCGTAATGTATTGGAAAGGGTGTGCGAGGAAGCGATCTTGGTGTAATTTAAGCAGCCTGTCATCCCGACATTCGTATGGAGGAACTGAGGAAATTCGGAGGACACCCGTGTATATTTAGTCTGTGTTCCAGCGGGGATTTGAACCATGCACTTTCCTAATACAAGTGAGAAGCGTTCCCCGTTGTGCTGAATGTACGGGTACTGTAGTTTATATTGCAAACTAGTTTGAGTCGTCTTTTTGCTACTGACGATTGTATGTCACATTTAGGACCGCTATGACATAGCCCTTGTCCTCCGTCCAATGTTTAAAGGTACAAGAAGTTAACATGTCTCTTTTCATGTGGACTTGTGTTAGTTGTATATGTGGAGCCATCTGAACTGTCATTTTGTCCTATTGGTTTGTCTTTCTGTATCCTTGTGTCTGAGATAGACACACAGACATCTATTTTTTTTTCCCCCACCCTGGGCGATGAGCACAGGCTCTGAATTTTCATTGCTTTAGACTCAGCTAATATCTGAGCGTATTGTTTCATATCCCAAAATATGTCACTGCCATACGAAAAACTTTTTAAACACATTTTTGCATGGTTCTGTATCTTTATGTAGCGAAATACGAGGACCGCGTATGGCTGTATTTTGTGATTTGCCTTTGCAGCTGTAGGATTGTTTCTGCCGGTAGTGCACATGAAGGGCAGTGAGATATGAACAAGATAGGCAAAGTACATGTAACGTAACATGGAAGCCCGTTCGTGTAATCGTTGGAGCTGTGGAAGAGCAATAAGTATTACATATTCTGAGTTTGTGCTTCTATCCTAAGGTATCCAGCATGCAGTGCGCATGCGCCGTATTATATTGTCTTCTGTGGCCTGTCCGGTTTTTCCACATTATTCCATACATGGCACGATTTTGGAAAAAAAAAAGTTATATAACATACATTGTGTTTTTTTTTATTTTCTCCACAACTTTGCGTGGAATATTTCTCATTCTAAGAAGAAATGAGCGAGATATATATTATATTGGTGGTCTTATATAGTACTCATTATTCTTGTTAGATTATAATGAAACTTGAATTTTCTCGGTAGAATTTTGAAAAATACTCAAATATAATTTTTTTTGCAAATCCATCTAGTGAGAGCCGAGTTGTTCCATGCGGGCGGGCGGACAGGAGGACGGATGGACGGGCGGACGGGCAGACAGACACAGACAGAAAGATATGCATATAGACACGACGAAGCTAATAGTCGCTTTTCGTAATTTTGCGAACTGGCCTAAAATGGCAGTGCACGTTTTTCGTAAATTCATGTGTATGGGGCACTGAAATATGTCGTGCGAATAATGCTAACAGTTTCGCTCTGTACTTCGGTCGACGTTGTGATTTGGAATCCATGAGAGTTGAAGCATCTGTAACCGTGACGTAGAGTGAACATCTGTCAGCTACTGGCGGCATGCCTCATGGTATTGTTAGACATCCTCAGCAGGCCGCAGTTCGTTTCCATTTCAACCTCCAGCGATGCCGCGTGAAATTAAACAAACAAAAGTAATATATTTACTTGAAGCAGCGCGCACGTTTGAGTGTGCGTGTGTTTTGATTTAGGCTGCGTCAGTTTGTGCCATCTCCGTTCGTGCAAAATTAAAGTTCATGGTCCAAAACTCGACGTGATTTATAAAATAATAAGGTACCAACTCCAAACAGCAGATTGCTCTTTCGTAAGGTAAACTTTTAAAATGTATCCCTCCCATTGTGTCCAGTTAATCACATAAATACACACTCTTCCCTCTAGAGCAAGCAGAAATTAGAGTCACATACTAACCACACGGTATAGAGTTCAAGCAGATTGTTCATTTGTGTGCAAACTGCACCCAGTGCACTTAAATGCACGTGCCAGGCCATTGAGAGAAGAACTTGGTACAGGCAAGGAATTATGATTGATTTTTAAGTTATTTAACGACTGTGTTTCAGGTGTAGTGGTTAGGTAGCGTGGCATGAAACTCTACCTGAATAGTGAACGGGTGATATTAGGACAGAGGTGATGGCATTCTGTTTCAGGGTACTGTGATTGCGTTCGACTTGAGAAAATCACGAAAATAGAACGGCCGATGTCACGGCCGAAGCTCTTAAACAGCTACATTTCGATTGCAAGTTGATGGCGTTAACGCGACTTCACAGTCGTGTCGGCTGTGACGTCATATCGCAGAATAAAATGACCTGAATCACGTAAACACCAGAGGGTTTGTTAGTGTGATGTGTCCCTGGCTGGTCGTATATGTGCTCACCCTGTACAGGTCCTTCGTCTAACTCGTGCAATTTCCGGTTTTTTTTAAAATCATACTTGCTGTTTTTCCGGTTTTCTTCGGCGATATCAAACGTGTCTGTGTTTCGATTAGTGTTGTATTGAACCGTTGGTGCCGAAAGCATGGAGCCACGCTGCACAGACTTTCCTTATTGGGGCAGAAAGGAAAAGCGTTTAACCTTTGGGTTGCAGGTCACGTTGTGTTATTGTTTAGTACGGCTTATTTAACAACGCTGTCACAATTTTACACTGTGTGGCGTCTGATGGTACGATGGAATAATGAAATACAAAACGTGGCAGGAACCTGCCAATACTTAGTTTGAGTTTGCGTCCCAGAATTTGCTTGAAGAGACTGAGAAAAACCACGAATAATCGCAGTCTGCATAGCCGGTCTTTGACTGGAATTTCAAACCGTGATTTTCCGAACAGTCACACACACACACACACACACACACACACACACATATATATATATGTACACACACGTATGTGTGCACATAAACAATACATTTTCCGTCGAACAAACTTATATTTTTTAAACAGCTACATGTTACGGCTTTTGCATATACAAATCAGGCTCTACAAGAACATAAATGTTTCAGTATACAACGTGCGTGACATAAGTGAAGTGCGACATGCACCTTGTCAAAAATTTGGGTACGCAATACGTTGCTAATACTGCATTACCTCGCAATTCTGACTGTAACGTTTGTAGCTACTCGAAGTGTGACGGCTTATTTTGTAGGCGTACACGACAGTTATTGTACAAATTAATAACTTACGTGTATGCATGCGTATACATACATACGTACGTACTTACATACATATATATACACACATACATACATTACACACACAAACATACACAATACATACATTACATACATACATATACATACATTATACACATACATACATAAATACACGCATTCATGCGTACATACATACATACATTATGTATATACATATATACACACATACATGCATACATACATACATACACACATACATACATATATATACACACACATACATACATACATTACATACATACATACACAATACATGCATTACATACATACATACACACATATACATACATACTTTATACACATACGTACATAAATACATACATACACGCATTCATGCATGCATACATACAATACATACATACATACATACA
>Ga0131853_10008696_pt1 | contig 18509 bp, 14 predicted proteins | sample TergutLab28metaG_FD_92764 | JGI IMG/M metagenome (GOLD analysis project Ga0131853, IMG submission 92764) | Labiotermes labralis P1 segment gut microbial communities from Petit-Saut dam, French Guiana - Lab288 P1 (version 2) (version 2) | ecosystem: Host-associated > Arthropoda: Insects >... | reverse complement strand
TGCAAGGCAAGGCGCCGAAGGAAATTCACGCCATTCTGACAGAAGCATTAGCTTGTTTCCTTCCTGGTCTGGCTAAGGAATTATCAGCACCCCTGTATAAGTCGCGGAGAGAAAACACTCACCCTATCGCAATCCGCCTGGGACACTGGATAATGGTTGTACGGATACATTGAAGTGCATGGGATGTATATCGCTGTCTCGGTATCGACCGATAGTACGCAGCAGCCGAACTTCAGGTGGACAAACTTCCCGATAAAGACAGGTAAAATCTAGGGCTCAAACAGGTGAACACATGACAAGAAAATATTACACTGCAACACTGTGACCTCGAGACCCATTTTCTCTTGAATTTTCCAGGCCATTTGTGAATCTCACGAGAATCATCGTTGTAACTTGACACTAGTTAAACACACATCACAACACAGAAAACACCTCACAAGTATTTTCAAACGCCCCTTTCACATTCGTTCTCACTTCTACTGACACGTACCATTCATTCTGCATTGATGTACATCGAGACACACGGCACCGCATTATGCCGGCATATTTCAACTAGTCCAACATCATACCGTTACTTAGCAATCATTATACTTCAGGCTACTCTGTCCAGAACAAACGCATGCGTAAAACAGGAAAGCGTAAGGAAGGTCACAGCAATGCCATAACAGGTGGCAGACTGGCTGGCCTTTTTCAGGAGCAGGTGTCTCGTACAACTCGCTTCTGTAACTCTTCTCTTCGGATAGAAGTGAAGACAATTACAGCCACGGAACACACTGCTGCAAGACAACGTCTAACATGCGAGCGATGTCCAATGGACGACTCACACTAACTCTTACTGCACAAAAAGGTGCGGCCGTATGAGTCATGTGGTACAGCCTCACATGTCGTCTCTGAACGGGGCCACGTAACAAATTCACCTGCAACCTGTATTTATTCCACATCTTCCTATGATATCACAGCTTAGTACAACACGGCCTTCACCTTCACATGACAGCACGAACAGAATACACGTAAGGGGGAAACGGTGGTACAGCAACAGTCATTCTTAACCTCGGCACAAGATGAAGCTACGCCAGCCTCAAGCTCCTGCTTCTTTACCCCACGAGGAAGACAGCTAGACACCCATTGAATGGGAGGCTAGATGGGCTCCAGAGGTGGCCTGGACGGTCTGGAGAAGGGAAAACAATGTGCATTCATGTTAAAATTCTGTGTACAGCAAGGATGGGCAATTACTTTGGCTAGGGGGCCATATTGGCAGCCTAGGTAAGACTTACGGGCAACACGATGAGAACTTCACGCAGCAAATTAATCCCTAGAGACCACTTCATCTGCGCTGCAGCATGAAAATAAATTCGCACACAAGCTCTCCATGACGATTCCCCGTCTTAAAAGGTCGAAGAAGAGTTACGCATTACCGTCAAATGGCACCATTTATCAAGTAATCAAAACATGGGAACCAAGTGGGTACAAGAACATAAGGTGCAGAGACGATCGTCTGGAAATAGATGTCCATTCCGCAAATGGTAGTATGAATCCAATCGATCGTCAAGAAATACTTCCGAGAGCCCTCGGTTGGGACTGTCTCTATTATCACACGATATCGTGTCAGCTTCTCCACAGCTCTCGTGCCACTGCTGCAGTTGTGGCATCTTCATTGGTTGTAGTCCGTTCAGTGCGGGGCGACCTGCATTCGCAACTGCAATAGGTGTTGCACGTCATGTCTCGCGGAAACGCTGTTATGGTCATCAACACGTAAGCGCCTCGATGACGTCGACCAGGATATCGCAGGGCTAATCCCGTGCATCGCCGATCTCAGTGTATCATAATGCTGCATTAATGTTTCGGTTAATGATAATGACAATGATGAATTCACGGAAGGAAAGGAAAATCTACGGACAAAAAAGAAAGATAAACTTTCAAGAAGTAGTTTTACGTTTGGAGTTGGAAGAGAGGCTGATGAAAGAGTCCCAAGCCGACGAAGACTACATGTTCCTATTGAGTCTTTTACCGCCCACAAAATAACTGGACGACATACAAAGACTGGAACTAAAAACAGAATTTCTGAGCAACGTAACCAGCAGAATTCAAAGTTCTAAGAATATTTCGCCGCCTTTTAATAGTGTTCACACAACATCTCACATTTCGTGCCCACCAGCTCCATCTCCGCGTGCAGCGAGTCTCGACTGAACACATTCTCGGGATTCTGACAATTCAACGCATACATCGCGATGTTCTGTATCTCAAGCGCAGATTTGCTGCCAATACAGTTTCAAGTACAATTCTGAGAACTTCAAAAGGGGTATCCCTACTGCAGACAAAGAAGAATGGTTTTACCAGTTCCCGCTAGAGATGTATACTTTAAAAAATTTCAAGCAGATACGTTAGTGCAGTATCACTGATGTTTGTGTTTATGTCTGTAAATCTGTAGTATACTTCAGTTTAGTGTAGCTCTTACTTTTTCTTGTGTAATTTCCGTTTAGATTATACTGAATTATTATGGCTTTGAACATTCCGCAAATGTAATTTATTTTTACCCTTCCACAAAAACGGGTATGTACCGAGGAGCAACAGCAGGTTTCTCTTCAGCTTCAATGTCCTTTCTGAAATTAGAATATCCCTGCAGATCATCCTTCACACTATAATCAAAAGATTTAATGTTTATTCTGTAATATTCCCTGAACTTATCAGGAAATTAAACATCTTGCACGGTTTACAATATTCTCTATCAATTCTTGATTCCCACAGCTGATGCATCCACTGTCTTCTACAGTTCGTGTACTTCAAGCAGCGATTACTCTCCATCAGCAAAATTCGACCCCGTCGTCATCGGACGCGTACATCGTGTAACGTTCACATCACCTACAATAAGCAGGCTGAGAACAAGAAATCCTTTTGTAGATAACAGTCTGGACAAACATGTCTGGCGATGTATGCCCAGACAAATGCTCGTTATCTGTATTGCGTCGGTGCTGGCTCCAATGTAGCTACCGCCTTACGCCGCGTCTATATTGTCTGGGCATACATCGCAAGATGTGTGGACACCTTTAATCCGATTATGTCTGTCCAGGTTGATTTTAACTTCCTTGTCTGGAGCCTGTCCTGACTGTTGTGTCGGTTCTGGCTCCAATGAAGCCACGGCCTAAGGCGAAGGTCTGCAGCCGGTCGCTTGCTGGGCCTGCGGGTTCGAATCACGCCGAGGGCATGATTGTGTCTCTTGTGAGTGTTGTGTGTTGTCAGGAAGAGGTTTCCGCGACGGGCTGGTCACTCGTCCAGAGTTCTACCGAGTATGTGTGTGTGTGACCGTGAAGCCTCAACAACGACGAGACTCTGGCCCACTAGGGGGCTGCTGCGCCATGTGGGGGGGGAGGGGATTCCCGTGCATCAGTAGCAAGTTAACTAGTGTAGGCGCCGAGGGTTAAGGGCATGTCGCTGCCCTCATCCAATGTGTGTGTTCCAAGATCATTCTATCGCAACTGAGCCCTGCTGTGCAGTGTGTCCTGACATGTACGAACACGCCTTACTGTCATGAGAAGTAACTGCTGTGGTATGTTAACCCGTTTCACAGTGACGTGTATCTCAAAGCTAAACGTCAGAGGACGCACGTTGTGTAACATTCTTGCCGTAGTTCTAACCAGAAATCACGCCATGAAGAAGTCGGTGAACTTTGTTTCATCCTATATACTTAACTTCAGTCTCCACTTGGCCGGAACACAATCCGTCTTCATTATAGTGTTTACGGAAACAGACATTTATTGCGAGAGTCATACGAAATAGACTAGCACACCCTGTGGAAAAACCCGGAGCTTCTTAACCCTTACAGCAGTTGGTACATATAGTTACCATTAGACTTTCAAATATTTGGGATCCAGGATCCGTAATTTGGAACATACTCCGGCAAGGGATGAAAGATCGAGAATTCGTGATGGATTCCAAGGCGGTGGGAGAATTTTCTCTTCCGCGAAGTGTCCAACCGGCCCACTCAGCCGTGGAAAACTTCCGCGCCAGTAGAGCGACAGGAACTCACTTCTATATATGACCGACCATACAGACCTTGAAGAAATACAAGGGTGTATCAAAAAGTTCCGAGACTGGTACGCTAGAATGTATTTACTTGATTTAAGTTTGGGCAGCATTCCCTTCAAAATAGTCCCCTTGTGCAACGACACATCGATCCTAACGCCGTTGCCACTGCTGGAACGCGTGCTGGAAGTCCTGTTCTTGAAGCGTACCAAGAACATTCTGCAATTCCCGCTGGATCTCCTCCACTATGTCAAAGCGGCGACCCTTTAGCTGCAGCTTCACCTTCGGGAAGAAGAAGAAGAAGTCGCAAGGGGCCAAATCTGTTGAGTACGGCGGATGCGGAAGTGTGATAATGCTGTTGTGGGCGAAAAACTCACGAGTTACGAGAGCTCGGTGAGATGGTGCATTGTCATCATGGAGCAGCCAATTGCCTGCGAGCCACAATTCAGGTCGTTTTCGCCGAATGTCCTCCCTCAGACGGCGAAGAACACTGCAGTAGAACCCGGCGTTCACGGTCTGGCCTTCGGGGGCAAATGCATGGTGCACAATCCCTCGAATGTCGAAAAACCAAGATGATCATGCTCTTGGTCGCGCTGCGGCTCTGCCTCGCCTTCTTCGGTCTTGGGGATCTTGGGCTCTACCATTGCGAAGACTGTTGTTTAGTCTCGGGATCATACCCGTAGACCCAACTCTCGTCCCCAATGCTGAACCTCAACATGAAGGATGGGTCATCCAGGACACGCTGACGAAGCTCTTGATAAATTGCAACACGGTACTCTTTCTCTTCGGCGTAAGAAGCCTGGGCACGAACTTTGCAGCAACGCGGTGCATGTTCAAATCACACGTGAGAATTGTCTGCTCTGTTCTGTATGACACATTAACGATTGCAGCAATGTCCTTAATGGTTCTCCGACGATCCTCATGCACAAGCCGCCGAACTGTTTCCACATTTTTAGGTACTGAACTCGTGGAAGTTCGCCATGACTTCTAGTCGTCTTCGAGTGATGTTCTGCCTCTCTTGAAAAGCGCGTGCCACTCGAAACACCTCGCACGACTCATGGCCTCATTTCCATACGCACGTCGTATCATTTCAAAAGTCTCCGCTCCAGATTTACCGAGTTTCACGCACAATTTGACGTTTGCTCTCTGCTCCAGTATCACGTCCATGCTGAAATCGCAAATGTGAAGGCACACGTGGTGACAAACACTCGTGTTGTGCAACTCCCAATATTCACACAGCGACGCCGCTCGGCATACTGAGTGGCGATGTTCCCTGCTCACAAGCACAGCGCACGCATTCACGTACTGCCATTGGTTGGCGTTTTATGGCACTAGTCTCGAAACGTTTTGATACACCTACGCATACTCCCTGTCTATCATACGCCTTCATAACGCTGTGCTTAACTATCAAAGGGGGCAATTAAAATGAATATAGATTGAAATGTCTCAGCCCAAGAGAAAAACCCGATGTGTTATTTTTCTTTTAATCTTACGACCAATTAAATTAAATTTATAATGTAACTGTACCGAAAACACTGGTCCCACTATGTGTTGTAGACTCCAGCTGAAATGTGATGGCACACGGTGACGCACGGGAGGGAAAGTGAAGGGGAAACTGGCGAATGGAGTGGGTAGCCATTTGAGAAACTTCAGCGCGTACCACATCTTTATACCGAACTGGAATCGAAAAAATAATTTCTGTGCGCGTGCAACATTGTCCTGCATATAAAAATCGAACTTCGTCAAAAACGCCTGCCTTAACCTTGAAATATCCTGGAAAGACACAATGACACTAAAGACTAACACCGAAATACCGACTCAAAAATAAGTGAGTTACAATGAATCACAAATTAAACGTTATGAAAGGAAAACGTCCTGAAATCTGGAACTATCTCGGTATGTGATGTCACCTAGAGACACCAGTCTGTGTCCCGGCCGAGAGTGGAACTCGTTACCTCCCGACTACTATTCTAGAACAACTTGTCACTAGTTGCTGTGTCACTAAGCGCGACACAGCAACTAGCCGTGTCACGTCACACATATGACGGGACGGGAAGCATTGACATTCACGCGCCACCCTACGGCTTCTTTCATAGTTTCTTGGTCCACAACGATTTCATTCACTCGTTACACTTACACTCACGGACTTATCTTTGTAACATGCCAGAACACTTGTCAACTAAATACGGCAATTTTATGCGCATTCGCAAAATTGCGAAATGTAACTACTATCTTCGTTGTATATCTGTGTCTGTCAGAATGAACACCTCACCTCCGACTGGACGAATATTCCCAAAATTTGATATTTGAGTATTTTTCTAAAACCTGTCTACAAAATTCAAGTTTCATTAAGATCTGACACGAATAAAGGGTACTTTACACGAAAACGCATGTACCTTTATGATGAGATCTCGCTTAATTCTTCTTAGAGAAATCTTTCAGACAAAAGTTGTAGAGAAAATCAGAACACACATTAATATTCAATAAACGTTTTCACTAAAATCGCGCCGTTAGCGAGATTACGTGTAAATATATGGCACAGCCAGGTAGGCCACAGATGACGATAATAACAAGGCGCATGCGCACTGCATGCCGGATACTAAGGCTACAAACACACACTCACAATATGTAATATTTACTGCTTTTCTACTGCCAACAGTCGTTACGCCAACGCACCTCAATGTCACGTTATTGTACACCGCCTGTCTTGTTAATGTCCACTTTCAGTTTCTACATATTTTGTTATTCACCACGCTGTACCACTTTGTATGAATAATCCAACCACACAAACAACAAACCTATTAAACACAACCCTAATAAACACTCAGATATGACTACACACTAATACTGCTATCCGTATCGTTAAGCCACAGCCCGGTAACCATGGAAACCGTCAAACAAGTCAACCGTGCTGTGACGTTACAACTCGGCAACAATGGCAACAGAGCATGACGCAAACCAAGGTGTAACTCATACCGAGAGTGGGGCTCACACACTGTATTATATAGGGCGAGTCCTTCGCTAGAGGCCCCAAACTATTGTCTATAAAAAATTATGTTATTGAGATAATGACTTGAAAATTTATATACACATACTGGGAACGATGCAAAACAGGACCTGCTCATAATCGGTGCTGAAACTGGTCTCCTTTCACATCCAAGCACACTTGAATGCGTTTCTCCAAATTCTGGAATACTTTTCCCAAAGTGTCGATGTTGACGGCTTGAATCTCTTGGCGTATAGCGTCTTTCAGCTGTTCGATTGTGCTAGAGGCCCAATAAAAAGTTTATACAGTATACACATACCGGCAACGGTGGAAAACAGCATGGACCTCCCCGCGATTTGGACTGATCCGGTGACTTGCATTTGCCCGTGTTGCGCATTCCCGCATCTCGGCAGTTGTGAATCGAATGCCGCGTGAGTGAAAATGTATCCAGTCGAACAGCGCGGGTTTCTCGTTCGTAAATACTGGCAAACAGGTTCATTTAAAGCATGCCAGACGGCATTTCGAACGGAATTTGGTGAAAGACGTGCACCATCGAACTGTTCCATCCAGAAATTGGTTAAAACGTTAGAGACAAGGGGAAGCCGATCTAACGCCTGCCGACTTTTTTCTTTGGGGCCTACTGAAGGGCAAAGTGTACAAAAATACACCCCGCACAATCGAACAACTCAAAGACGCTATACGCCTAGAGATTCAAGTCGTCAACGTCGACACTTTGGGAAAAGTATTCCAGAATTTGGAGAAACGCATTCAAGTGTGGCTGGATGTGAAAGGAGACCAGTTTCAGCATCGATTATGAGCAGGTCCTGTTTTGCATCGTTCCCAGTATGTGTATATGAATTTTCAAGTCATTATCTCAATAACATAATTTTTTATATACAATAGTTTGGGGCCTCTAGCGAGAGACTCACCCTGTATATTTCGAATACATGCACTAAGCAGTATTGCTATCTTCAGGTACGCTGCTAAATTTTGCCGATTTAAGTGTACCTCCAGCAGGGGTTTACTGTTCCCATCTCCTGGTACTTTCCGTAATACTACCTCTGGATGACGAAACATGCAACGACAGATTAACAGGAGTTGTAATTTTGTATAATTAATGTACCCAACTTCGCATGAAACTTCAAGTGACCTTGATTCTTCCTACAATGCAGTGACGTCTGGTGGACAAAAACGAACGTGCTTGTCGAGTATGGCAATCCGCAGCCAATCGAACCACCGCGGTTGACTAGGTATTCCTGTGCTACAGATAACAGCATACTCGAAGGAACATAAGCTTCAGATTGCAAATGTGAACTGAATACAGGGCATTTATAATTTTCAGGTAAGGCACCCCCGTTGTGTTTTCAACCCTTAAAGATTATATATAAGATTGTGTTAGACTGTCAATTTATATATATTCTCTGAATACAGGGGTATTACAAACTTACCACATAGGTGGACAGAGTCATCTCCGCAAACACGTATTCAAACGTGTTTTAAAGCGTGCATTTACATGGTACATTATGTACGTAAAGCTGCGTCGTTCAGCAGACAGGCATCCACGGTGCTCAGGAAAGTGCTGGCGCTACATTCTGGGTACAACGAAATTATGCTCAGCTCATGGGTTAGCGTACTGGACTTCCGCCCAGGTTCGTAAGACGGGATTTTGGTCCAGTCAAAATTTATTGCACGTAACAGTAAACATGTGACTTTACTAACACTACTTAAACTTTGGTATCACCAACAAATACACATATCTGCGCTCTATGGATTACTTCCACTTTTAGCTCCTACATGTTTCGGCATTGTCGCCATCCTCAGGGACTTACTACTACCTACTATTACAACAACCATCATTACCACTTTCTTAAAGAAACTGTTTTCTCAGTGAAAAATTTGTCAGATAGGGCATCAATTTTTGGACCGTAGCGATGCCTGTATCTGTCGGGCAATAAACAAACAGAAAACAGAATTTCTATGTATGTCTACGTCTCAGTACCAAGTTTTACGTAAACAGTTTAGCAATCGCCATCAAACCAAAGGCTAAAACAAAGGTAAGGTAAAAGTTAAAGTGCACCCTTGTGCAGGCACTGAGGCTCTGTACAGTCCGTACGGCCCACAGGGGGAGTAGAAGTATAGCTCTACTCTTTCTTGACCACGGCACTAGAAGGAGGTGAAGGGTCAGCGTCACGCCCCGGCCGCTCTTTACCCCCGGGAAAGACCCGGTACCCCTTGTACAGGACGTTGGGTGGGCCCCAGGGCCGGCCCTGACAGGTGCGGAAAATCTCGCTCCCACCGGGATTCGATCCCCCGACCGTCCAGCCCGTAGCCAGTCGCTATACCGACTGAGCTACCCGGCCCACTTAAAACACAGAGCCTATCTCTAATCGAACCCTGCGCACAACAAAATACGTGATCTTTTTTTTCACGGCGACACTGCCAGGAGTTCCCTCGTCTTACAACTGCTGGAACAATAAAGTCCTACTACTACGTTCGGTTAATTCTGACACAATTTTATAAGCCAATTAACAGACGGAAAAACGTATGGTGACTTTGCAAGGCAATACCACTGTGCAAACAGCAAACTTCTCACAAGCAGCTACCCTAAAATAAGTATTCGAGGAACGGCTGGTAAGTTGCTGATTGTGGCCTGCTGGTGCTCCACAACTGATTCCACGCCACTGTCACTTACTGGGGACAAAAATTAGGAGTTTTTTGCAGAAACTTCAAACTCTTTGCAAAGATATAAAGATAATATTCGAAAAGAAATTGCTGATAGTTGAAGACGAGAGCTCCGTCGGTGTCGGAAAATATGTGCGAGGTCTGCCATACAAGCATACGAGACTCTTCTATCCAGTTAAGTTGAAATGCAGAGCAATAGTGGGCTCTTAATTCCCAGCCTATGCAAGCTTATTATTTGCTCATGGCTCTAGTGTTCACAGACACACTGATTTCATACGGCCGTTTACATATTCCTATCAGGAAAGCGGGCTAAGAATGCGTAAAATGTAAGAAAGCACATTAATAATTCACAAAGAGCAAAGTGCTATGAAATATTGATACACACTGCAGCATTAAGTGTATGTTAATTATTTTGCTCGGGATCTGCGTGTAACTAACTGCATATAGAAGAATTCTTCTTGAGAGAAGGTAAAAGTTCCTAGGCTAGCTAAGAAACTCCCTGCATTTTATGAAACCCGAAGGTTCATTACCACAATCACAAGGGCCCCTAAATAACAGTAAATATCTATCATGCTACACAGGTCTACAACAGAAGATATTTTTCTGCAAAGCGTTACTATAATTTTTATTTAACGTCCTGCCAAATATCCTCCTAAACGTGAGAATGCTAATAGCTCCACTCAGTCTTAATCTCGGCACTAGATGGACAGTATCCAGCCTCACGCGCCGGTAGCTTTAACCGCAAGGAAAGAACCCCCGATTCAAAGTGAAAAGGTTGCTGGGTGGGCCTACCTGCCAGCATGGAAGCTCAGGAGAAAGCTCTCTTGTCCCTAACGGGAATCTAATCACAATTCCTCGGTCGTCCATCCCACAGCCCAATCACCATACCGACTGAGTTACGCCGGAACGATCTATGGGCGCCCGAATAAACCGACTTCATCAGGTCTAAGATGCACAAACTTCCAACTCTAGAGATTTATGTTTACAATCAATTTCAAATACAATAAAGGCCACCGTCTACGGAAAATGTAGTAGTTGTGAAACACACGGACGTTCAGAAATGAGATACGTAATAATAAAAATCCCTTCAAGATCAAGATGATGCACATTAAAGTTTAGAGCAAGTTTCGTACTCACGAACGCTCATCCGCCGCGCAACTGATCACACACATAACTAAAAGGCATCTTACAAATGGAGCTATCTCAAACGTCGGTGACCTATGACCAGCTCGTATCTAGTTGGAACTATTCGTACACATGCAGCCGCATTAATTTCACAACAGAGAGACGGTTCAAAGAAATGTTCACATTTTGGCCCAGCTCATCCGACAAACGTACTAAGTTCCAGCTGGTGAACAAAATACAGACCCCAACAGGAACTACACCTAACACCCGCTGCAACACAATGCTCATTCTGCTGCAAGTGCATTTACGTTTCGTGCAACTAGCTCCATGAATATCATTCGGGCGATCAAATCAACAAGAATGAGATGGTGGGGCATGTGGCACGTATGAGAAATAGGGTGCATACGGGGTTTGGTGGGAAGACCTGAGGGAAAGAGACTTCTTGGAAGATCTAGGACTACATGGGAGGATAATATTAAAACTAATCTCTGTCCCATGATAGTGGCGAGACTGGTGGCGGGCGCTTATGAAAGCGGTGATGAACCTTCAGGTTCCATAAAATGCAGAGAATATCTTGGCTAGCTAAAGACCGGTTAGCTTCTCAGGATAGACTCTGCTACACGGAGCTCTATGAAGTATAATCCGTCTTCAGAAGCTAACAGTTTAACTAGTCACGAAATTACCCGCACCTTACGGATTCCGAAGATTCATTACTGTGTTCACAAAATACAAACAACTGTCCCCGTATCCTGAAACAAACTAATCCAGTCCATCCCCTCCCGTCCGATTTTAGACCCACGTCGATATTATCCTACCATCTACACCTGCGACTTCCATATAGTCTCTTTCCTTCAGCCTTCCCCACCAAAACCGAGTAAGAATTTCTCTTCTCAGCCGTGTGCCACATGCACCGCCCAGATCTTATTCCTCGATTTTATTACGCCATAAAATCTGGCGAGGAAATCGCATAACGAAGCTCCTCATCATGAAATTATCTCCGGCCTAATGGGTAGTGAACCTGAAGTGACAGTAAGATCTAGCGGAGTACACAGGGTAACAAGGAAATCAATATCGGCATGCTGTACACCGCTCATTCGAAGACGCGCACATGCCACAAAAAAATACGCGCAAAAATTACAGAAATAAAGCAAGAACCTGTTGCACCGTTCCAACGGACCGTCTACGAAAGTACAGGCCGTGTTTCCCCTATTCTGCCACAGTCCACCCTGTACGTGACCTCTCGCAGGAAGCGCTGTTGGGTTCGCTGCACATGCGCACGGTTCCAATAAATTGCAAGTCAGGCCCAGCGCTCGTGATGCGGTAAGTGGGCTTCACATTTGAAATCGCTTTCAAAAGAATGTAAAAATGTACCCTTCTGCTGTGGTGGTATTATTATTATTATTTAGATGGCACTACATCCAATGCGCACCTTCGCCTCCTTAATAGACTTCTCCCGCCAGATCCGTTTTTGATCCCTTTTCCAATTTGTAATGTGGCATTTATTAATATGTTTGTACACAATTCCAAAATTTGTTTTCGGTCGTCCTCTTAGTCGACTCCCCTCAGGATTATTGTCAAATACTTTACTTACTTCTGCGATGACACTAAATCCACACATTTCGCCTACGCACACGACTCCCCTCTGGCTACGCGTTACCAACAAATACATGACGGCAGATTGACGGATCTTTGGTTATCCGTTTCGACATGGCACATTTCTTTAGTTTAGCTTACCACAGATTAGACCGAAACACAGAACTAAACGCGCATACATAAGATGTGTACTTCATGGCCAATGGCCGCCTTCAATGAAGTTTTTCTGCCTGTCTTTCTTTCTTCCTGTCGTGAATACATTCCGAGTTAAACTCCATCACGCAAATTCCTTCTTCAGAAGCTGATATGCAGTTTTCCATTTGTCAAGGAAAGCACGCATTTTTGGACACCTCAACGTTCATTTCCGTATTCACAAAAGCCCGCCGCCTGTCCCTATCCCAGGCCCGTTCAGCCCATACCTCGAGGATGATGTGTTTGTCCGCGGAGACACTTGAAATGAGAAAAGTCTATCATTGACGCCTAACGACCCCTATGGGGGTCTACCGCACCGCTAACCTCTAAACGTTGCATTTTATATTTATTCAACAAATATAGGCACTGAATATTTTAAACACGGTATATACTCTCCGTTTTTCTCTTCAAAATGCTGTTTCATAATTCTAACGTATTTGGTTCCTGTATTATTCACATTTTATATACAGGGTTTGCTAAAATTTAAAAAAAATAATTCCGGCGCCAAAAGGTTAACCCTGTCCCTGGCAAATCCGAGACAGAACGGCGAAGCAATTTTGAAAAGTTACAAGCTGTTTATCTATTACGACATACATTACACTACTCATTCGTCTTGTAAAAATGCAGTAAAGATAGTGACATTCTAGCCTCCGTTGTGAACTGCATTCATTATACATTTTTCTTGTTATTATTAATGTACGTAAAAATGCAAAGGTAAAATTATATATAAATATACGACCACTCTTCATTGTCAATTTTTTGTACTGAACTTCACGTTGAGAGCATGCAGACCAAATTTTGCTCAAGTTCGCAGCACCACATAAAAGGATGCGCAGGCCTGCCATATCATATCCCTCTAATATAAACTTTCATCTACATGTAAATCTTCCAAGCGGTATTTTCCGTCAAATTTCCCCACCAAAACCCAGCACACATTTCTCATCAGCGCGTGTCACGTGCCTTTTCCATATCATCACCCTTTATCTGATATCCCTAATCAGAGTTAGATCCAAAAAACCGTACTTATGACCATTATAAATACGGGATTGACACGGCTCAAGTGACTGGTATTCGAAGCGGTAACGCTTGTAGAAGATACACGCTGTACCATCAAGTTTCATTCCAATACGCCAAAAGCCTCAAAAGACATGTGAATGATAACAGACCCTTAAAATTAATTGAAATCCAAACTTAAAAACTTGCATGACCGAAGTGACAAAAGCTGTATCCGTTTCAAGGTAACTGGTAAAGAACCGAAAGAAATACCTACAAGTTCATTTATGTCTTCAAGGGAAGTGAAACTGGAACAAAACTAATCAAATATCAAAACCGTTCATCCTGCTGTTCTGACTGATAAATTACAAATTTTCGTAAGACACAACAATTTTATTGCATTTAATTCAATAATGTGTGTGCTACACGTTTCGGTCATTTTTTGACCATTCTCAGGCGTTAATATACCTTACCTAACACCAAGGTCCCCTTTGGTTTTAGGTAAGGTATACGAGGGCCGTCCGTCCATTTTGAATATCTCGAGAACCGGTCGCGTGGCCTGGATGTAACTTGGCAGCCAGTCACAGGAGACCTTACTGCGCATCCGTGAACAGTCACTCTCCCGTGGGGCTAGTTAGTCGGCAGTGAGACGCCGTTGACTGAGCTTCTGTATTATGTGGCCGTCGCATTCACAATGACCGGGCGGCAGTGAGACGCCGTTGACTGAGCTTCTGTATTATGTGACCGTCGCATTCACAATGACCGGGCGGCAGTGAGACGCCGTTGACTGAGCTTCTGTATTATGTGACCGTCGCATTCACAATGACCGGGCAAGCAGATCAGCAGACAACTTTTTACTTCCCACTTGCACATGCAACTGCTGACTCAGTGTTTATAAGGTTGTGTTGTATGGACGATAAAATATCCTGGCTAGGTGGGTGGGCTAGCCAGTGGCGTCCACCACAAGGGTTTTCTGAACACTAACGCGGCGACTACATAATTCGAACAGCGAGAACGCTAGAAGCAGAATGAAGGCAAATTTGCGGAGAAGCGTGGGTACGGGGACAAAGGAAGATGAGTCAAGTACTGGGCGCGTTTGGGCTGCTGGATTCCACTATGTTACGGCTCGTTCTGGCTTGGCGCGCGTTTTGAAACTTGTGAACCGCTTAGTTCTTTAATTTTCCAAAATTTTTTTTGGCCGCGGCCAACCGCGGATACGTCGGTCCATCTATACAGCGAAACAGTAGTGTCCGACGGAAATTTGCAATTTACTGCCATATCAAGTTCATCAAAATCTGCTTCCCAGTTTGGGCACTCTCGATTGCGAAAAGATGAAGCGGGCAAGTAGACGCTTGACTAAAAATCACATATAAATGCCTAATATATTATGTACCGTCAATACACAACATACATCAAGACAAGATGCAATGATTACGATTGGGTTACATTGCATTGTAATTGTAATTATTGCATCTTGTCTTGATGTATGTTGTGTATTAACGGTACATAATATATTATACGAATTTGATATACACAACGGGATGGCCTCTCTTAAAAAAAAAAAACAAATGCCGCCCACCATAAAAACTGCAAGCGAGCCAAGATCGCGGTACGCATCGAAAGATCATCAAAGCACACATCCTTCGGTCCTTAATTTAATCCTCAAGCAACCCACTAATACCGAGTACACCGCCATCAGAATGTCGGTATTCAGCGGATTATGCAGTGGCTGCGACAGAGAAGCAAGAAACAACTGACTAATCCACTCCTATGATGCGAGATGACTGAACCCGAAATATCCAATTGCGCCAAAACAGCAACTTTAAAACAGCCTCTGTCTGCCTGCATCCTTCACCACCTGCTGCCGCACCTGTTTTTAAAACACTTCGAGTCAATTACGTTTCAAAATTGCTACAGCCTTCCCCACACAATCACAAGGCAATTTATTTCCATACAGATGTTATTCAAACTTTTTTCGTTTACACAAACATTGAGGTAAATATTTTGTGGATTATTTTCTTTTTTTGGACCATGCACAAGCTGGAATTGAAAATTAAGAAGCTTGTATACCCTCTTATTACACTCAACTGCAATCTTGATTCACTGCAGTGGTTTTTTTTTTTTTGCATTTTCCACTCCGTGCATTATGATTCAACAGTTAAAACGTGGCCAACAAATGCACGCAATTCTACGCAAACTCCTACATGTTTCGGCCCTAACTGGCCCATCATCAGGCAGTGCACAGTTGCACAAAACAATCGCCCAACCCTTCTATCATTCCCAGCGGGTAGAAATGTCGCAAGTTCGTCACTGCATGAATATAGAGGTGGATATGTGCAAAGTAATTGGAACAGCCTGTAGCTTTGAGTGTATTCACGCTCAAACCTGCAGGCTGCTCCAGTGACTGCACTCAAACCCACAGGCAGCTCCAGTTAATACTCAACCTACAGGCCGATCTTGCGAGAATACACTCAGACCTACAGGCTGCACCGCTTACTGCGCACATATCCATCTCTATATTTACACACTGAAGAACTAGCGACAATGCTATATACTGGGAATAAGAGAGTTGTTGGACGATTGTTTTACACACTGTGCACTGCCTGATGATGGACCAGTAAAGGCCGAAACATGTAGGAGTTTGCGTATTAAAACACTATGGTGATTCTAACGAAATGTGCATATTTGTTGGTCGCATTGTAACAAACGCACTACAGTCTCCCCTGCCAGCAATCCCTGGTCATCTGTAATGATCGAAACATAAACGAGGTGCTAGCCAGAAGTTCCAGAAATTGGACTGCCGCGCGAAAACCGCTTGTTGTACAGTTGTGTGCTGCTACGTATCGCTAGCTGTACCCTTTATGAACCCCTCTGCCTTGCGGCGTTCTCTTGTGAGGGAGTGTATGTTATTTCAGTGTATTTTTGTGACGTCGTGTTAGTGCTGTTTTGCGAACGTGCCGAACCGCTAAAATGACTTATGTGAAGGAGTAACGGATTTGCATCAAATTCTGCTTCAAACTCGGCAAGACGGCTTCGGAAACACATAGAATGCTTAAAGAAGCATTTGGTGATAATGCCCTAGGCCAAACGCAAACCTACGAATGGTATGCCTAAGCGTTTCAAGAAAGGACGGACGTCAGTCGATGGTGAAGATCGTTCTGGACAACCTTCGACCGAAACCACGACGGAAAAAGAGGCAGAAGTGAGAGAGATTATCCTGGAAGACCGACGACGAACGATTTACGATGTTTGCAACATTGTCGGGCTGTCGTACGGAACGTGCCTGCGAATTTTGTCGGATGAGCCCAACATGCGGCGCATTGCAGCAAAATTTGTTCCAAGGCTCACAACGCTCCGGCTCACGCGTCGCTCGTTGTTCAGCAGTCTTTGGGTTCTACGAATACGACAGTCATCCCCCACACTCCAGATTCATCGGACCTCGCCCTCCTGTGATGCCTTTCTATTCCCGAAGATGAAATTGAAGCTCAAGGGGCGACGTTTTCACAGCATTAAAGAGATCCAGACCGTATCTCAGAGAGTGATAAAGACGCTGAAGCGAAATGACTTCCAGAAGTGCTTCCGATCATGGAAATCCCGCTGGAATCGCTGTATTAATACCAAAGGGAACTAATTCGAAAGGGATGGGGGAAAATAGAAATTTCTTAAGTGGTAGAGCTACGGCAGAGGAATCTCGGGAACGTTTGGGTAACATCTTGTAGGTGCAGAATAAAACATGAATAAATATAAACGTATTAAACCTACGTGTACTATGATGGTATAAACCTTTCACATGGAGACACAATAAGAATATGAAGGGGAAAGATTACAGTTTATACGCCTGCTTCGTTTCGATACGTCACCATATCAAGAATGCGTGCGATGGCAGCGAACAGTAACAGTGGTAACGCAGACATTCCTTATTTTGCTAGGGTATGTAACGAAGTAAGTAGCGTGCGGAATATTCCAAATTTAGAGAATCGATTCCGTTTCTTTACCCCACAAACAGTCTGGCGGAGTACTGTGGGCTGTGATTGTGGCAAGTGGTCAGTTTCAAGCCCCGACCCCTTCACTCCCGTTAAAGAGCCCCTGGTCACCCAATGGAGGCTCGGTTGGGACCCAGAAACGGTCTCGATATTTTGGAGACGAGAAATCTCTTGGCCCGATCAGGAATCGCACCACGATTCTTCACTCCTCCAGCCTGTAGCAGTACCACTGTAGCGGCCGAAACTCAGCCCCAATATTACAAATGTAACACATCAAATTGGTTACCAGACATCAGATGCTAGTTTTGAACTATCCTCTGATTCGTAGGAAGCATGCGGTTTTCCTTGCCCCTCCCATAATTTCAATTTCGCATAGATGTGCAGATGAAAGGTAATTTAGGATGGCATAAAACCGCTAATGTAACCTACGTGGTCAGCAGTCCCAACTGCGACAACGCACTTCTTCACTCCGCCCCTTCCACGAACGTAACGATGGATAAGGAACTGCCTTCCTCAATTTTCCAACGTGTAAACAGGATTCAACAACTGCAGTTGTTCAACAGCCTCATCACTTGTCAGTTCTTACACACTTCGCTGTGTTTCTTTACACAATGTCTATATAACAAAGCTGACAGCTGTACCTACAGTGACACTACTTGCAAAAGATGGTCTCCTCGTGACACAATATTCTTTAACCAGCGAGGAAGGTACTAAAGCCTATATAGAGAATGTATTATCACTAGCACATTCTACATAAGAGTACCTGTGTGCTGCCTAAAACCAACGTATCCACGTGCTGGTATGCACCGTGCAGCAGGTCCTTGTGAGGTAACAGACTAACTACTCAGTAAAGGCCCCCCCCCCCCCCCCCCCCACGCGCTCCGCCCGAACTCTCACCCCCCCGCGACGCGACCCACCGCATCCAGCCCACCATT
>Ga0131853_10008694_pt1 | contig 18514 bp, 14 predicted proteins | sample TergutLab28metaG_FD_92764 | JGI IMG/M metagenome (GOLD analysis project Ga0131853, IMG submission 92764) | Labiotermes labralis P1 segment gut microbial communities from Petit-Saut dam, French Guiana - Lab288 P1 (version 2) (version 2) | ecosystem: Host-associated > Arthropoda: Insects >... | reverse complement strand
TTGGGAGATCAAAAAAAAAGAAAAGGAAATTGGGGAGGGAAGGCCACAAAAAACGGCCCTAGGCACAAAGAAGGGGGGGGGGGGGTGCACATCTGTGAGGGCTTGATAATCCAGCACATGTCTGGTTCCATGGATTCTGGATTAAAGGAATTTTACTGTATTTCATTACTGCTCTTCAGCCACATGTTTTGGCTGTGCTTAATTCATCATCTTGCTAATCATTCCTTTATGTGACAGTAGTAGTCATTGTACAGTGTCAGTTGTCCCATAATAACTGAGAATCCCATGTTTTTACAAATTGAATGGTGTAAATTACTTTAGGGGTTAAGAATTTAAGTTGTGTGATAGGATTATTAATTGTGATTGTAAATACCCAGTTGTTGTTCATTCCTTCTTTTTAGACTCTGCAACACTCATTGTTATTTATATTGTGTATATCCTCCTATTACTGCTCATGCAACATGTCGCTGTTTTGTATTACTTTGCCTTTAGGCTTGTAGTCTCTAGTAACTTTGATTTCTAGATGATCAGTGAGGTACACGTTCATGTTTTCTTAGTAAATTACACATTTTACCTGTGATATAACTAACATTGTATTGATTTTGACAAGTATTCAGGTGTGTCCGTATAGTCGCGAAAAGTGCCTATTACATTTGTCATGTCTGCCCTCATGTATCAGTGCAGCTCTCACTGGACAAATTTCCATGAAATTTGACACTGGAGGCTTCTATGAAAATCTGTTCAGAAAACCCAAATTTGGTTAAAGTCTGGTAAAAATATTGCATGCCTGATAGGAAGACCTGAGCATGTTGGGTTGTTGATGGCAAAATTACCTTGCTATAAAAAGTCTGTCCTTGAGTGCTATATCAGGCTGTTAAGACATCCAAGGAGGTATAAGCAATACACAGACATGCAAAAATGTTATGTTACATGTATGTTGCCCATCATGTTGTAAGTCCTACCTCTTGCATGTAAACCTTGTTTGCTGTTGCACTGTTACTGTTATTGCAGTAACTGGGGATTAATTTAGAATTAATTAATCTTATTATTTTGTTATGATCCATTTTGGACGACGTTTGACATCCTTCTCAGTCTGTGTGTGTTTTGTCACCTGTGTTGTTTTTATTTGCAAGTAATATACACGTTATTTTCTTTGAGGTGACACATTTCAGTCTGGTAGATACCACCGTTTCAGAGAAACCTGCTGCCTCCCTCTTCACTCAGAAACGTCAGTACATAGCAATCAGAGTATGTGGTGTCACATCCTACAAAAAGCAATGTTAATTTGCTTCTGTGATAACTGCGTATGTCACAAATATCTAGTTGATTGTATTAGTTATGTAGTTACTGTAGTTTTTTCCATTGCCATAATAAAAAGTAAATCTGCATTTGGTGTAAAAATGTAGACCATTCAGAGGTGACAATGTTGCAGGTGAATGCAAGTAATCCCAGTCATAACTACGTAAAGGATTCATCAGAAGCTGTGACTACATCAGAGGCTGGGAGCACCCTAACCTCATCCAAATCCAAGAAGGAACAGTAGCCATTTCTTATTAACAGGTGTGTTGTTCATTCTGCAATGTTGACAAAATGCAACTAACTAAATAACTGGAGGAATTGGGTACAAATGACAGGTTAATTTACTAACCGATCTGATCAGTATCATAGTCATATTACAGATTCAAGCCATAAATTTAGTACATTTGATCTACAACACATCACATTTCTGGATATACACTCAATTGTTGTATGTTGCATGTGGAATTTTCATTGCTGTATGGACAGTAGTGGTGTCTCTTCATGTTACCTGTCCATATTGTGATCAGTGTTGCACCAAGCAGTGTAGTGAGCAGTTAACCAAACCATGCTTTTGAGGGTTCCCACTGGTGGGTATTAAATAATATGATTTATTTCTGTTACGATCAATTGGTATTAAACATACCCCCATTATGCATACAACATGTGGTCTGTATATTGCCAGTTCTGGTGAGCATTGCATTAACTAAATTATTTACTTTATGTTAGATTGAAGTTTTTTACAGGAGGGAGTATGAAGATTACAGCCTTCTTGGATGTGATGTCATGTAGCTTGGTCAATAGTTACCACTCTCTCAGAGTCTTCAGGGAGCACAGGAAACGATGGGGAATCAAGGACAGAAATTGGGGCTGTGCAAGTAGACCTCTTTTCCTATCCCTCAGTGATTCTTGCCCATCCCCTCCAGTTTGCAGATTAGCCATTTCGAGGGCTACTCTCTCCCATATTTGTGTCGTATTATGTACCATCCTTTGCCATGTGGCTTACCCTTCTACTGTGCAGATGGAGGCAGCAGGTTCTGCTGATACGTACCAGACTGCATGATGCCCCTGAAGACAATAACTTATACAGTAGCATACAGTTAATTTACAGTAAGAATATCAGTCATTACACAGCAAATCAGAACAACATAGTTGGCAGTGTGATGGTGTTATTTTCCTGGAATTGGCACAGCATATGTACTAGTAAGAGTGAATATGTATTTTCTGTCCATGCATTTTTGGGCAATTATATTACCCTCTAAAGACACAAATATAAATGTGTGTGCAGGGTATACAAGACTGTTGTATATTTCATGGTAAAGGGTTTTCATTCAAGAGATTATACTGTTTCAGCATGTAAATTATTTTGGGAATTGTTGGAGTTCTGAACAGGGAACAGACATAATATTTATTAGTATAGTTTCTGAATAAATTTGTTTTCCATGCTGTTTTGTACATATAACATTTTATGCATGTATTGTAACTACCAGAATTGTGTGTTGAGTGTGATTCCCTTTTGTGTAACAGTTTAGTATTTAAATGCCAAATTGCAGTGTTGTTTAAAAGATGCCTCTGGTTTATGGAAATTGTTATTACAAGAATACAATAAATTAGACGTTTATGTCTACATATGCATACTTTCAGTCTTTATTTTCTGTTGTGTGGCTGTCTGTAGTGTCATGACATACTCTCTGTGCACGTGTATCTACAACCATACATTTTAGGCACGTTCGTGTAGTCATGAAAAACACCTATCAGCTTTGTTATGTCTGTCCATCTGTCTGCATATATCAGTGTGTTTCCCAGTGGACAGATTTCCATGAAATTTGGTACTGGGGACCTTTCACAAAAATCTCTCAAGGAACTCCAGACTAGTTGAAATCACACAAGAATATCGGGCACTTACAGTGAAGACCTAAGTACGTCATATTGTTACTGGTGACATGACATAAATTTGCCTTAAATGCATTTTGGTGAAGTGCTTAATACTGTTATGTTGTCAACAATGACATGTCACTCAACAATACATACATACTGCATTGTTACGTTTCCACTGCTACAATGGTTGCACAAACATGCCACTGTGTTATATGTACATTCTCTTTCATGTCATAAATTGCCTACTTTGCGTGAAACTGTATAGAACGTTATATAATCTAGGGATTGCACTGATGTCAGGTGATCTGAACTTTGATACCGACTTGTGGGATATCTTTTACATTCAATGTAGGATATAAGTTATGTCTGTGAGTACTTATATTTACAATTGTAACAATTTCATAGTGTGCTTCACCAAAAATTTTTAGGGTGTTATGGGCAGAGCATGAGAAATGAATACAGAAATGTAGTCCAGAGAACCTGAAGGATGGAGATCACATGGGAGACCTGAGTATAGAAGGGAGTATAATATTAAAGTGGGTCTTAATTACTATGAGAAGTTGTGGACTGGATATGTCTGGCTTAGGACAAGAACTAGTAGTGTGCTGTTGTGAGCACAGATCATCTAGTATATAGATTGGCAAGTCAGTTATGAAAAGTGGCAACGTGACCGCCCTGTCATCTGTGTACAGAGATCACCCAACTAACACGCCTAGGATGATAATCGTGACCCCTCACGCAGATCATTGGTACTAATATAACGTGTCTCAAAGCGTCAATCGGCAACACAACTAACTACTATACAACCTTTAGTATTTTCTTGTACTTATAAAACCACCTACACGTACTGACACGTTTCGATGCTAACTATTGCGTTATCCTCAGCGTCATCCTAACACATAGCCGTTCATAGTATCCTATATTATATGCACATGTTTCCATATTCTTCACTGTTTTTCCCCTGCTGCACATTTGATATGCATTTCTGTTCCGTTCCATTTATTTCCCTCTTTGTAATGCATTCCTGTAAAACTGACATTTTCACTTATTGGTTGCTGTACTTATATCCACGACAGGAGAACCCACAAGTGAGCAAGCTACAGTGAAAGAAATGAAACACATGTCAACAAGTAGCCTGTGAGTGCAACAAGGGAAACCAAGTAAGTGCAACAGTCCACACTATGAACACAGGAAATGCAATGAATACAACCACCTACAAATGGCAAGATGTGTTAACTAGGAAGACCATGCAACAGCCAGCATCAAAATGCAGTCAGTACACAGGACACATATTAATAAAGGGTGTCAGTAAATAGAATATAAAAATTACGCAAAGTAAATGGTATGCATATCAAATTTCATGACTGCCCCCTCAATTCACCATCATCAGACCCATTCATAAATGTGATATTCTGACATTGCAGAGTGGCAATGAACTTTCAGGTTCCACAAAGGTGGAGAATTTTTTGATTCACTGAGTGGCACATAGCTTTCCAAGAATGATTCTGCTCTCTGAAGTTAGTTAATTGTCCGAACACTTGGTGTGCGTACACAAAATTGCTATAATTTTGTCAGTGTTAATGTTGATGTCATTATTTTATCATAACCACACCTTTTCCAGAGTTACACAGTTCAGACAGTAATCAGGCACTTTTATTTTAAATTGTTTGTTGCTCAAATTGTGTCATTAAATTACTCTTCTAGAATACATGCTTTTCTGCTTTCTGACCAAAAGTCTTTCCCATAATTTTTAGTCACTGAAATATGTTACAGATGAAACAGTTATATTTGACTGTCTGTTGTCATTTAACACCTTTGGCTTGGAGCTTGTACTGCTACCCTTTCAGAACACTTTCTAGTGCAGTCTTGGCTTCGAAAGTTGCCTGAAGACTAACTGCAACATCAGCATTGCTTTTCACTGTGCTTCTGTCTAAAACTTAGTGTTTGGCTGCCATCTGTAGGGGTCTCTTTTTTATAGCTCTTTATTGTGTAATACCCAGCTTATTGTTCATAGCTGCTTGGTATGTGAATTATGGCCATGGCAACAAAATGTTGCACTTCCCAATCATGAAACAGTGTTTCTTACTGACTGTCAGTGATCAGTTTGTCATACAACACAAGTCATACACAGGGAATAATATTTTGACCAATGTATGAGTAAAGTCAGAAGTATGACAGTATCATGCTTCAAACATATGGGATGACTAATAAATGTTTATTATATACCAACAAATACGTGGTGTAAATTTATATTAAAATTACTCCTACATGTTACAATGTTTCCACCATCTTCAGGGAGTTTACAAGTTGTCAGCTAAAGTTATGAATTATTAAAATGATAAAATACAATATAGTAGTGTGTTGTTAAAAAATCTTGGTAAATATGGCTGCATACGTAATTCCTGGTTAGGTTGTGTGTGTGTGTGTGTTTTGCAGAGTAAATAGGAACCAGAACCCACATAAAAGTAATATGGGATGACTATCTTGAGATACTGGCTACCGACTAGGCAGCAGGGGTTTTATGCCAAGCAGTGGCAAGGGATGTGTCTCTTCATTCATGTGTCCAGACAAAGTCTGGGCCCATCTAACCTTCCTGTCCAACAGTTGCTGTAGGCTGTTTCCCAGGCAGTGAAGAAGCCAGGGCATGAAGCTGACATTGCACCTCCAGCTAGTGCTGAGATTAACCCTCAGCTGCCGAACAACATATATATATATATATATATATAACACAGTAAGCCCTTTAAATAGCCGAACGGCCACTAAAGTGGCCAGGGGGTGGGGATTTAATTCCGGCGTCAAAGATTTAATTTCAGTGCCAAAGGGTTAAGAATGCATGAATTTACACATCCACTCTCCTCTTTTTCTTCATGGCATGGTCCCTAATTAAGCAGAGGAACAATTTTACCTTCCACTTGAATGTACAATGTTTGAAATAGAGAATGATTCTGACTGAAGTCAGTACACACTTGCAGACAGTGACATCATTGGCATTATTTACTTAGGTGTACCACCAGGTGTAGATCTGTATGTAAGACTACTGCTATTAGGAACAACAGGGCACATAGTGGTACAAAGCAAGTTTCCCAATTTCAGGTTACTCATTTAATTCAAACTGGGAGCATGTCCAAAAAGTGAAATGGATGTGTGTTCCCTTTTCTGTCTAACCAGTTCAGGTACTCTTGCATTGTAGAGATTTTCATTATGTGGGTTATCAGGAATTAATTTAATTTTACATCACACTGAAGGCAGTTCTTCAGATACATATTTCATCTTGCATTCAACTAATATTCAAGACTCAAACTGCATATGAGTAGCAACAAGTACATTAGAAAACAATAGTTTGTAAAACAGATCACCTACAATGGTCAGGGGTAGGAAATCAGCCTGCAGCATCTATGTAAGGTGTATACAAGCAGATGGAAGCTCACACTAGGAAGTTACTACTGTGAACTGTAAGAACAGCAAGATAGTGTTTTGGTGACAAGAATTTTCTGAGGTCGATGGTAGCACAGAAATTAAACTGATAACTGAAGTAACAAAGTGTCTTTCACATATTTAAACTTCTGTAGTATGTATATATTGTGACAGTAACATCAAACTTGTGATAAATGAGTGATGATTTACAACAATGAATGCCCTGAAAACTAAACATGTCTTACGTTGGTTTTTGAGCTGTGGTTTTATAGTCACATTATATCCATATGAGAATGTCATATTTAGATGCATAACTTTTGAAGACTTAATAATATTTTGATTTTGACATGTAAATATATGAGCTGCTCTTTAACCATATGGTGCAAGGTGGCAAGACATATGGATACCCTCTGTGCCTCAAGCGTTAAAGTAAGGTCAGATCTTGTGTAATCCATCAGGGCAAAGTACATGTATATGTATCATAACATTATTATTTCAACATGTGGATCTGTAAGGCACAGCATGTGCTAATATTTAAATTTTTATTAATATCAAACAAGAAACAAACTCATAACTTCTTTATTACAGTGTAAAAATTCAAGGACCTGAAACTCATTTGGAGGAACCTAACAGGTGAATATTCACATTCTTTTGAGCAGAATCTACTCAGATTGATGAACAAACATACCGTTATACCATGGTTCCACATAAACAGATTTCGTGAATTTAGGTGTCTGCTGTCAAGCACTCTTCTGGGTTTTTATGCAGTGAGTAGTGGCAATTCCTTACCGACATTTCAGGTCAACCTATTGGTTCCATCTTCAGAGGCAAATAAATCAAAGAAGACAAGTGTCCAAGAAGGCTGTCTTGACACAATGTTAAAGAATTACCACTATACGCTGTGTAATATTGCAGAAGAGTGCAGATTACAGATTTTGTGAAATATTCAAATACTCAGTAAATTTTCCGGTGTCTTATAACAGGAATATGAAAGTGATCTTGTGGACCACATTTTGATAACTGCTGTCATACAGAGTAAAATTATTGCGTACAGCCTGTCAACTATAGATGTATGTTTGGTGTACGATTTTGAAGGTGTAGCTTCCTTCCAACATTGCATGTCATCTTTATTTTTGGTCCAGACACATGTTTACAATAGTAATATTGCAACTGTTTGTTAATACAGACATGCTGACTATATATTTCAGATGTGGTAGTGACATTAATGTAATAAATAAAAGGCCCTGGTATTTTGTGAGTAGACGTCTTCGAAGAATAAGCAGTTTTTGTTATGGTTACTTTGTTATAGGGTGCCCATGGTGGTAATAACAGGATTGGTGTAGGAGGTTTGAACAACACTGGTGTTCTGGATTGTGACCTTGTTTGTAGTGAGGACTGACATCCAATCATTCCGAAGGAATGTTGTGCCCCTTTCATCAGAGATTGTGAGGCTCACACTTCTGCAATTCCGATTCCTTCAGACTTGCGGGATCTTTTAATCCTGCAACACAGCGTGGCATCCAAGAAGACCAGAATACTTACCTTTGTTACAGTGCGATTGATTGCTGACATCATGGTACATGATTCTACTACATCACCACCAGGGCAATTGCTTGAACAGGTGAACTCTGCGTAGGGGAGGTAGGATAGCGTAACAAGTCGTAGGATAGACCACAGATTAATGCTTTGGCGATCCGAAGGTCGGATTCCGGCAGGGACGAGAGTTTTTCTTTCTCCAAATCGTGCAGACCAGCCCTGGGTAACACCCATTTCTGTCCTACAGATACTTAGGCTCTTTCTCGAGTGATAAAGCGGCCGGCAATTGAGGCTGATCAGTGCCATACACCTGGCGCCGAGGTTAAGAACTGAGTCGAGCTATATTTTCTCTTCCTGCACAAGCTCCTACAGCATTTGCGTAAATCGGTGTCAGGACAGACGATTACACAGATTAACAGAGGTATTTGTAGACTTTATCCGTGATTATTGCCAACTGTTGAAATGATCTGTGGCTGCTGGACATGCAGTGAAGTTTGTGAGCACTAAATCATATAGTATAGGTTCAGAAATGGTGGTAACCATTGGTTGTGTCGAAGTGGTTCAGTTGAGTTGATGCAATACAATGTTAATGCATTGTGTTGAGAATTATTATGACTTTATGGAAAATAGTGCAAAGACATACTTATGATTTGTTGTCTCGAAAATACTCTATAATCATCATTTTAATATGTATTAGCACAATAATTGTGTCCTTTTTTCAATTTGGCGAGGTTAGTTTAGCTGAACAGCGTTCAGTTCTTGTTTTGAAGCTAGTCTTCGATTTCTTTAGTGAGTCTTCTTCAGTTGCCTTGTTTATGTAGCTCCATGTTGCTGCGTATCACATTACTTCGTAATAGGGTGTATAATAGTGCGCTACTGTGAGCAGTTGATGTCATGCTGCATTTGTTTTACTTCCGTAACGCATTTCGTAATTTCATATGAGAAATTCGTCGCTCTAGTTATTCATATTAACTAAATGGTCTTCAAGATTTATCGTTTCAGTTGTCTGCAAAAGAGGTATGCAGGAGGGAAGATATAATTGGTAACCTAAAGAATCAAGGGAAAGTGATGTCGATTGCCCACCACTTGTGCAGCCGAAAATATGACTGGATTAAAAAGCGCAATATAAATATATAAGTCTTTTAAACGGCAAGAACCTGCAGTTTGGTAACCAGTGCTGAAACCAATTTAACAAATGCCATTTTCAAACAAGTATTACAACTATCCTGTAAAGTATTATAAATGTATATTTTGACATTAGATTAATAGGTTACTTGTGTATTTAGTGCTAATAAATATATGAACCATTCATTTGATAGGGAGGTGCATCATATTTTTGAAATGATGAACTACAATAAAGCATTTATACATTCAGTTACTGGGTCTGCACTGAAGGTACAACTACAGAAGAAGGCTGTGATAGCAGCTACCGTGCAGCCTGTTGCATGTCTGAAGAATTGTTATAGATGAGTATGGAGCATTTATGGAACTGTGATTGGTGTGGGAAAACTGAAGTACCCAAAGAGTACCCTGATGCAATGTCATTACGATGATGGAGAATTCTACAGATAGGGCTTTGAGATGGGCTACTACCTTGCACCATGACAAACCTTCAAATTATTTGGGCACAACACTACAATAATTTCTCAGTTTTACACACCGTGCTGCACTAATGAATGCTGCTGATGCTGTAACTAAATTCTTTCAGCAAACATTAGTCCATGTATAAAAAGAAAGTAAAAGAGCATTGAACACAACTTGACTTTGACAGTTATTTTCTGTGTACCTGTTTTGGCCTTACGAGGCCATCATCGGGTACTGGTATTTTAAAAATGCTGAGAAAATTATGTGTAGTACAGTTTTTATATATACAAGTGCTTCATGATGGCCTTGTAAGGCTGAAACATGTTGTACAGTCTCACATAAAGTAAATGTCACAGTTGAGTTGCAATTGATGGTTCTTGTACTTTCCTTTTATATATTGTGTCACAATGGTATGTTTAGACCAAAGTTAGTGGACCTGTTCTTATACTGAATAATAGCACATTACAGCTGTGTGTGGGATGTACTTGATTGAGGGATTTTCAGATTTTTTCCATTGCGACAGATAAATACCAGGATCATGTTGTCATTTGGCTGGTTCCTTCCAAATTCTTAGCAATCTACAAATCAGAATTGTATACCTATGTCATTTGACACTAAAACTGCTCAGTTGAATCAGCATCATTAAGTTAATTAAGATTCATCACTTTCCAGTATGTTCTCATCTCTGTGGAATGCCCGTTAAAATGGTTCCATCTCTCCATATGTGTGCATATAACAGCATGAGAATCATTGGATGGATATGGATGTAATTTGATAATCGGTAATTTAATGGCATTATTGAACTGTGTCAGTTTTGATTAAAATGTGACAAACTTGATAGGTGCTTTGCATGAAGACATTTTTGCATGCCTATTCAGCATACATGGGCCTAACCAACATTCCACAAATAAAAAAGACACTGTGACATAGGAGTCTGCCTGTCATTCCACACTAAAAACAAAATAAAACCATAATTGTGTTTAGACTGCATTGAAGAAGTGTTTTCTTTGTTCTTTTAACATAGTGGTATATGAAAGTACAACTTTATAGCTTCAACCTTCATTCTTGCCCAGACCTTAGATTTTTCTGTATTCTTGCAGCAGCACTCTGGTCAACTGTGATTGATGTAAATTTGGTTCTGGAATACAGAGGAGACTTCTAGTATGTGTATTGTGTATTGGAGTGGAAACACCCGTTTGTAAGTGTTGATCCTGGTGGCCGGGTGGTCTGAGGTGTTGTTTTGCAACTGCTCACTTGTGGGTTTGAATCCTGCTGGAGTCATGGGTGTCTGTCTCTTATGAGTCTTGTGTGTTGTCAGGTAGAGGCCTCTGCATCAGGCTGATCCCTTGTCCAGACAAGTCCTACCAAGTGTGTGTGTGTGTGTGTGTGTCACTGAGTGTGATCAAGGGCTACATTAACCTCTGCACCTACAATGAGTAGGCAGAAAGAGGTCAAGACTAAGAAATAAGAAAGAAAGATACAGCTAAGCATTGTTACCTCTTTATAACAAGCGTAATAACTGAAGTATGCTCGTTGTGATGATTAGTGTCATAATATTTTTCTGTAGGTGTGGATGACATGGAGTCAAGAGGAGTATGATACAGTCTTTAATTCATTCAGTGATAACATTGTGGGAAAGTCGTTACAGAGCAAACTGTGTCAAAATGTGCCAATTGATGTAGTATATACATGGGTAAATGGGTCAGACCCCATTCTACTACAGCAGCTCCAGCAATATCGTCAACAGCTTCAAGAAGAAGTTTCAAAGAAATGTCCATATGCAAATTGTGTGCCATCTCATGTAATTACAATCAGGTACTCTTTATGTCCAATGTTACATTGATACAGCACCCTTTCAGAGATGTATTTCAGTAGGGATTGTCAGGATTTCAGTATAGTAATTGTAGTTGCTTGGCATCTGTATTAATTCTGTGAGATATGAGGTTTTTGTAGCTGTGTTGGTGCAGATTAACGTTTTGACGCCTAATGTCAACTATAGTGGTCGTACCACACTGCTAACCTCTAAAGTTGCATTTTATATATTTATTCAAGAAATATAGGTACTGAATATTTTAAACACGGTATATACTCTCTGTTTTCTTTCTCTTCAAAATGCAGTTTGTTTCATAATTCTAACATACTTAGTTCCTGTATTATTCACATTTTATATACAGGGTGTGTTAAAATTTAAAAAAATAATTCTGGCGCCAAAAGGTTAAGGGATTGCTTGACCCAATGATGTGGTATCACATCCCAGATGACTTGAATCGTCGTTTTTTTTTGTCATTGCTCTACATCAATACCATTTGAAAATTACCCATAGAGAATTTTTAAATTTATTAACCAACATAGAGGTGGCATAAAACTACACATTGCATTGAATTGGTAAAATTTCTTGGTTCAAGAGCTAACATATCTGGATTATAGTAAGGGTGTCCAGTATTAAGTTATTGTTTTTTGAGGCAGATAAGTGATAATGCTCTGGAACCAGTACTTCAACTAGGCCCTTGCCATATCCTTCTGAATCCATAATTCGCAATCAACCTTCTATCCAGTACAGTGCAAGTTTTTCAGTTCAGAAAATGGTGAATGAACTAAGAGCAAATATGAATTGCCTGTCTGAATTACTGTAACTGTACATTTGTTCTTATACTGCCCACATTTGTGTAATCCCATTGTGCTTGTGAAACTGACAACTGAATAACAAGATTTTTGTTTTTATGGAATGTTGCGCAGCGTAGATTGGTAGTTACCAAAGTTTTGGGAAAACCTTCGGCCCCATCTTCAAAGTTCCCTTTGGATTCCTTGATCCTTGAAGATGGGACTGATAGGTTGTCCTGAAATGTCAACAACTAAACTACCAATATGTGCCACATAACGTCCCTGAAGAATGAAATTAACGTTTATACCGTGGCAGAAGCCTGAAATCATTGAACTAACTTACTGTGCTGTATGTCCAAGTGACTTGTAGGATTGGAACCTTCTTCCCCATCTCTAATCATCCGCTGTCAACCTTAACATCACTATCCACTATATCCATATGTGGGCATTCATAATGTGTGAAGATGAATTAAGTCATATGCATTCACACTTAATTGATACTGCATGCAGGCAACATCATGAGCATGAAAAGCCAACAGCAAAGATACACTGTGGTGGCAGATCTTGAGCAGCACAGAGAGTAAGTGTTACTCCTCGCATGAAATAATAAAAATTGTACTCTGCCATTCTCAGTTACCTGGCAATTCAGTATCACCACTGTTGTAACTTTAGATTTATGTAGTACATGATCAGATATTGGGTTGTCATGGTAGGGGATGAGAAGGGTCTTCTGTGATATGACACAGTATAGCATGGTAGAAATTTACTGATGTTTCAGAGGAAACTGCCACTTTCATCTCCAGGGTATAAGAAAAAGTGACTTAAGATAGGAATGGTGCAGTACATGAGTAAAGGGGGGGAAAGTAGAGGGTGTAGGTGAGTTGATATTAGACAGGGCCTTCAAGAGGGGAGGAACAGGGGTCTGTTGTTGGCAGATCACTGAAATGTGGGATGAACAGGATGTATAGCCTTTGTCCGAGCAGGTTGTAGAAGCCTTTATTTGCTCCGGGAAGAAATTTACAGAACCACATTGCAGGGGTATGTCATGATGAGGTTTAGGAGTGAAATGTATTAGGGCCTACCTCCTCTCTCCTTATTGATTCCTGTAATTTATGCCTTTATTATTCATTGCTGTAAGCCCTTTTAGGCATTTGCCACACCAATTCTTTCTTCACTTTCTTTTATCCTCACATCCTGAATCTTTTTTTTATCTTCTCACCCCTTCTTAGAGTGTTATTTTTTTCACCTCTGTTTCTTGATCCAGAAACAGCTCTCCTTCCGTTTATCCCCCCCAATCCCAATCCTATCACCTCTTCTCCTTCAGTCTCGTATTTAAACTTATTTTCACACCACATTTCCTTGATGTAACCACTCTTAGCACTTTTCTTCCTTCATGGCTTTTCTTTCCTATACCCCTTGCACAAGGTGCTGTCATTTCTTCCTCTTCAGTCCCCTGTCCAAAAATCTTTCACATTTTTTTCATTTCCTATGTCCCATTGGTTTACTTCCTCTGTGACTTTCCCTTGTTTATTCTCTGTAAATTGTCATCTCTTGTTCAGTCCCCCCATCTTAAGTTTGATCTCACGTCTTTCTCAATTCCCAACCATGTTCAATCAGATTTTTTATGCCCCTGGATCTACTTTCATTTGTGTTTTCATCAATTTTTCTTTCTGGATCCTTTCATCTGTTCTTCAGTGTCTGAGGTCACAGTTTTTTCCTACCTGTTTAATTACATTTGTAACCAGGCTGCATCAACTGTTTCCTCCATGGCTTAATTTTTAACACCCCCCCCCTCCCCAGCCCCAGCCTCTGAACGTCTGTCCATGCTGCAGTGGCACTTGGCTCCATTCTTATTTTTCCTTTGGGCACTGCTGCCTGTACTTTTTTATTCTTTATATGTTTCTGTGCTGTGTCAAAAACACACAGCCTCTACCCCTTCTTTTTGGCCCAGTCTCCTATTGTATTGTCATCCTCATTTTCCCCATATACTGCACTGGTTTTTCCCCTCTGTATTGTATATTTCTACCATAAAGTTGGGGACATCAGGTTGGTCCAAAACATCCATATACTTCTTGCATACTACAGAGCATTGCATCCCAGACAGCCTTCAGCACATCATGTTGTTTGTGAGGTGGTTAACAGTCTTAAAATTTCTCCCAATTGATTGCTCAAAACAGATTCTGTCACATCATAATATATGACTTATCTTAGAGCAGTTTTTTCTGCGCAGGTTAGTGTAGTTGTAATGCTCTTAGACCTGTATTCTGAAGGAGTTTGGTTCAATTCTCAGCTGACATATGGGCTATCTTTACAGTTTTTTTTGTTCTGTTCTTTTTCTCGGTCCCTCCACGTAAATGAAGGGATAGTACCTTGGTTAAGACATGGTGACTTCCTTCCAAATCCTTCATAATTCACATTCACCAGTCATGCGGCCATCAACAGTTTACATTTTCGGCTTCCAATAACATTGTGAAGTAAACTATAGTCATTTCTACATACATTCCATTAACTTTTCTAAGGCACTGGCTGTCAGATGAAGCAGTTGCATATGCTCTTTTGCCTTCTGGTGTTCGAGGAACAAATGCTTCACTGAGGCACAGAGTGATAGTTGAAAACAATAACTGGACTCTTATTGAAGTCAGCTCTCCAAAGGAAGCTGCTGAAGCTGTGAAATGTGTGTTGCAGTCAAATGTTACCTTACTTCATGCCCACTGGACTTCAGGTAAGTCTGCATATAGTCTTTATTTCTGTCATATGTTAGAGAAGTTGTTACGGGAAGTTCTTATCGGACCAGAGGTTGAAAAACATGACCTGTGAAGCACTGCAGTCAATCTTGTAATTTGAGTAGGTCATCTTATGTGTAGATAAATTATTGTAATCACAAAATTTAAAAATATAAAATTCAAGATCTTGTCAAGTGCATATATTGAATTCCCATAACTTAGATTGCAAAAGTCAAGTGGGGACAATTGCAGGTCTGGTTTATTGCATTTTTGAACACCTTGAGAACACTGGCCACATTTGATGTCATGTCTTAGTGAATTATAAATATTATTGCGGGTATTTTTTTAACTGTGATTTAAGTAGAGAATTTTTTTCACAAGTTTGGCCACCGCACAGCTTGCAGTATTCCTTTCAGGCTCTTGTGTAAAAACACATGTTGGTATGTTGTGCATGACTTGCTTACATAAAACACTTCAGTTTTTAAGCTCATTGCATTCTGTACCATTTTCTGCAATCTTTGTTTTTCAGATAGCACAGTCCCCAAAACAAATGGAGATGCCATTCATGCCGTCCTTATCAGTGGAATACCCAGCTCTTTGCTTGAAGAAGCAGGGAGTATTTTGAAAGCTGAGCTCACTAGGAATTTGCAATCAGAAATACAAAATATTTGGGTATTTTCTAAGAAGAAGCTGGTAGTGATTAAAGTGGATTCATCTGAATCTGTCAGTAGAATCTTAGAGGTGCATACCTATACATTGTAATTGTTCCTTTATTGTCTGTATATTGAGGTACATTAACTCAGCAGAAATATGTTGACCTCGCTGGTTAATTTGGTGCCTGAGGAAACTTCTACCTTAATAGATTTTCGTAATTTTCCGCAGATGTGCTGTGCTGGATTATAAGCTGAAATATGCCACAACAACTTTCATGTCATTTGTCTTGCTTTTCTCTTCATAAGCATGTATATATCTCATCAAGGTAAAAAGCCTTTTGCAGTTGATACAGCATTAGCACAGGGGTCTTCTGTTAGTGGAAGTCACTTTCAGATTTCCTGTACATCTTTGGGGTACTTTATTTTAAATTCTGTACAAATGTTGTGTGATTGAGGGATTACAAATTGGATTCCACTCTTTTTTGGCAGTAAATAGTAAGTTCTTATATGCACGTTTGAGTCATGATACTTCAGTCAGGTTACTGGTTATGGGACAAGTGATCATTTGTGCTAACTGGCAGGGTTGTCAGGCTTTGCGTACCCTCCACAGCATCCATTACTGCTTGGAAGTTGACTTAGCCTTTTTCTTCTTTAGGTACTGAGAGGAGCCAGCCATGTATTGCATTATAGTGCAGGTGTGTGGTCCAGGTGGCCAACCATTGCATTTTTTCACTGGGTTAAAATATGGCCACCAACTTGTAGTTCCAGGAGATGTGCAGTCCCCTATTGTTGAATAATAAACTGTTACTTTAACCTTTAAATGACCTGTATTGGCATATCTGAATGCATGTAAACAACACCCATAGTAATTCATTTCACATATTTAGGCAACAAGGAGACTTACTTACTTACTCCATAGTGCAGAGTCCTTCTTGAGAAGCTAACTGGTTTGCAGCTAGTCAAGAAATTCCCCGCATTTCACGGAACCTGAAGGTTCATTACCGCACTCACAAGTGTCCGCCACCTGTCTCTATCCTGGGCCAGCCCAATCCAGTCCATATAACCACATCCCACCTCCTGGAGATACATCCTAATATTATCCACCCTCTACGCCTAGGTCTTCCCAGTGGTCTCTTTCCCTCCGGTTTCCCCACCAAGACCCTGTACACCCACCTCTCCTCACCCATACGTGCCACATGCCCAGCCCATCTCATTCTTCTCGATTTTATCACCTGCACAATATTGGGTGAGAAGTACAAATCATTTGGCTCACTTACTGCACTTTAAAGACATGCTGAATAATCTCTGTTTTATTTTCCACAAAATGCTGTTTATTTAATCATTTTGTATTTCTTCTGTTCAAATAATACATTTTTCATAAACCATGCACTGGAATTTAAATATTCACCCTAGTCCTTTTAAAGGTTAAAGTTGAAATTCAGCTGCCACCTTCATAGAACTGAGAGATATAAAACCCCATAATCTGAAATGACAGATGTGCTGTTGACTGACTGCTGTTTTACCTGTAGGGTGATGGACCTTTTGGTGACGAATTCAGACATTTAAATTTTAGCGCCCTCTTTATGTAAAATATGAATAGATTATGAACCAAAAAAAAAAGGCAACATTTTAAAATACATGGCATTTTGTGAGAAAAAGACGGAGTTGGGCAGCGTGTCTCATAAAATTCGGTAATTTTATTTGCTGACTAGATGTGTAAAATGCAGTTGCTGGTGGGTAGTGGTATACCTATCCTGTATATAGGACGCACATTGGCCAAAGGTTAATGGTGCAGTAATATACATATATCAACATTGAGTGTATATGAAGATCACTGCGGTATGCAAAACAGCAAAGGATAAGTATGGAACATGTATAGATCAAGAATACTGGGGATGTTTGATGATAACTGTAACAACAGCTAATGAACAACTTTTATGGCTTTTAAAAGCCAACGAGCTTTCCTTTGTTGGATTGAGATAATACTCCATAATAGTCTTTACTTTTTTAAAATTATATATTTGGTGAGTCTTTGCTTTATTTGTAAGTGATATGTATAGATTGTGTGTTCTCATTTCAGTTGCCAAGGAATGTTACTATAGGGGGACATATGGTGACCACAAGTAAAGCTTACCTTAACCTGCAACTACCTTTTGAAGATAACAGTAAGGATTTCTCTCCATCACGCTTTGAGGACAAAGAGGTTAGTTCTAAACCCTTAGCACTTGGGCACTAAATTGCATAATGTATGAGGATGAGATGATACAGCAACTACATTATCCTTTGAGATTCGGTGTTGTACATGCATAGGGTTTTGTATGTTTTTCCTTACCTGGTTTTGTCTTGGTTAAAACAACATGCTTTCTGCATTGTTTGTAATTATGGAGAAGGCTTTTCACCAAGTTGGAGAAATGATCGTTGCTTTTACTCAATTGCAGGAACTGCGTTACTCATTACGATCACTTGAAAGATACGCTCCATGGGTAAGACATGTGTACCTTGTGACAAATGGCCAAATACCATATTGGTTAGATTTGGAAAATCCCCGACTGACTGTTGTCACTCATGATCAGATCTTCCTCAATCTGTCACATCTTCCAACATTCAGCAGTCCAGCTATAGAAAGTCATATACACAGGTTAGTGGGATGAGTCAATAAAATAAATTATGAAAAATAGAAATTGCATAACTGAAGCATAATTTACCTACTCAATTATTATACCAACTACTGCACATATATAAAATTTATAAAATTTACACATTAAAACATTAAAAACGCTCCGACATGTTTCGGTCCTAGGACCATCATCAGGGAGCCATATCATCCTT
>Ga0131853_10008692_pt1 | contig 18516 bp, 6 predicted proteins | sample TergutLab28metaG_FD_92764 | JGI IMG/M metagenome (GOLD analysis project Ga0131853, IMG submission 92764) | Labiotermes labralis P1 segment gut microbial communities from Petit-Saut dam, French Guiana - Lab288 P1 (version 2) (version 2) | ecosystem: Host-associated > Arthropoda: Insects >... | reverse complement strand
TATATATATATATATATATATATTTCCGTGGCGCAGCAGCCCGTAGCGGCCCAGGGGCTCCTCATTATAGAGGCTTTACTCAGACACCCCCACGCGGTGGGACTCCTCTGGACGAGTAAGCAGCCCGACCTAGATACCTCTTACTGTCAACAACTAACATTCACAAGAGACAGGCCTGTATATCCCGGCGGGATTTCATTTGTGCACTCCAAACTTAGCTATGTAACTGTGACGCCAGTTTTATTATGTGCAGTTCCTTACTTGTTGTTTCGAAGCCGTTCGTCTAGACATGTCCATTTTCCTTTTCTTTCTGGGTGTATAATTGTGGATGTAGTTATTGGTGTGCGATACTATTGAAGCTATGTCCAAGAAGGAAATGAGCGTTAATGTATCGACAGGAAAGGCTTCGAACAATTAAGAATTCATTAAATGCTCTGTAGAGAAATAGTCGTATGTTTATAGACTTGAACCTTTAAGTGCATTAAGCAACTGCGCCAGTGAGAATGACACAGAATTCGTCAGTGGAAATGATACTGACAGTCCGCAAGAAACGCAAGCAGTTTAAACATTTTTGCTATCAGCGTAAAGCAGAAAACCAACTAGATGCTACTGAATGCTTTATTGCACTTATAATCTGCTCAACATGTTTCGGGCACTTATATGCCCATCATCAGGAGCTCGAGACTATTCTTGTGCTATTGCCGCGTATGGTGTGTAATGCCTTGCTCGAGCAGCTTCCCTCATAGCCTGCTGCCCTGCACCTGACCGCCGACCATCAGCAACCAAGGCATTACACACCATATGCGGCAATAGCACAGGTATAGTCTCGAGCTCCTGATGATGTGCATATAAGTGCCCGAAACATGTTGAGCAGTTTATAAGTGCAATAAAGCATTCAGTAGCATCTACTTGGTTTTCTTCTCTACGCTTATGCTACGATGCACGGACAAACATACATCAAATTTCTCTATCCTCTATTTAATAAATAGTTCTTAACCCTTTGTATACTAAAATAACTGTACATTGAATTTAGTGTTAACCGTTGCGCTCCGTGTAATAACCACTAGCTTGTAAAGTGCTACTGATTCAGTTACTGTATATTTTTACACATTTTGTTTTCGAACACACAAGCATTGCAGTAGTGACGTGTATGTACTACGCCTGAACATGTAGCGAGACTGAATGTGACGTTTAACTAAACACAATTAAAGATTGTATTTGACAGGAAACCTACCACTATTGACCATAAATAAATACAAGAGAATGCAAGTTATGTAATTTCAAGTCAATAGGGCATGATTACTTTATTTAATAGGCATTAATTATTACTGCCGGTTTGATCAATATATGTAGCGTAAAACTATAAAATTCTAAAATTATGTAGTCATACAAAACTCTCAATTTATTAGAAGTATTAGTTGCATTTCTAGCTACAGGTTTCGGCTCATATACAGAGCCATCTTCAGGCTAGGCTTGGGTGTGGTTTGTGTGTACAATTTTTGGTGCTTTCAAAGCACAGGCTAGTTTGTGTGTGCAATTGTTGGTGCTTTCAAAGAACAGGCTAGTTTGTGTGTACAATTGTTGGTGCTTTCAAAACACAGGCTAATTTGTGTGTACAATTGATGGTGCTTTAAAGCAAGGCTAGTTTGTTTGTTCAATTTTTGGTGCTTTCAAAGCACAGGCTAATTTGTATGTACAATTGTTGGTGCTTTAAAGCACAGGTTAGTTTGTATGTGCAATTGTTGGTGTTTGAAAGCACCAACAATTGTACATACAAACCATTCAGAAAACTAACCTGAAGATGGCTCTGTATATGAGCCGAAACATGTAGCTAGAAATACAACTAATACTTGTAACAAACTGACAGTTGTGTATGCCTATATAATTGTATAATTTTATACCACATATATTGATCATATAAAACACAACGGAGATGCCTCACTTGAAAATTGCCAATTCGATATTTATAGTTTTGATAGAATTTCATTTCCAAAGTCAACAAAATGTTGAGCCTTAGTCGAAAGGACGAAGAACCTTTTGCTGCACTGTACTGATGTTGTTTGCTGCTAACAGTCGTATCAACTACTAATGTTATGGCGTCTTATAAGCGGGAACCGTTTTTATATTTATTATGGGGCTATGTGGTATGCACACGAGATAATCGTTGGATCAGTGCATCTGTCCGGGCTACAGTGCATCCAAATACGCCGTTTCGTCAGATAGTCAGCTGCTCATCATTAGTGAACATCTAGTGTCATTGAACGCCACCCAATACATACGGTTCGCCATTCGAAGCCATAGCCACAGCCACAAGGCTGTGGCTATGAATGCTTAGCAGTATCACAGTTTGTTGCTGAGTTCGTGGGGCGAATCTCTGACGTTAGTTACGTGATAGTAGCACTATACATTCGGAGTGAAATCCCGAACGAGGAGAGGATGTGAGTAATTAGTTTGCATTTCCCGCTGTTTAACCTGTTTGGCCATTGACTGTGAACAGGAGATAACCCTACCGACCGCTCTGCCTCCTTCCCCACTAAACAAACATCCACCATAATCGTAATGCCTTCACAGTATCGCAAGTTACAATTACCCTGCTAGACAGCCACATCCGTGTTAGGAACTGAACTTGGAAAGGAGATGGGCGAGTTTTGTCCTGTACACTTGTATGTGCTGTGATCGGTGTTTCATGCACATTTTCACTGTATTCCAAGGCATTGTTAGTTGGTTAAATATGCATCGTCTGTAATCGGTTAAATATGCGTGTTTGGTACGATATTAATGGATCAAAATGAAATTTATGAGGAATTAAGAACGGCTGAAATTCGCAGAATTTTTTTTTCCAGCTAACCGTTATTTATCTTTTCCGCTGCGTAGAAACCCGACTATTGAAACACACGCCTGCTGTTGGCATGGACTGTGCGGTTCAAAGCCTTTCTTATTAATTTTATTTCAACAGAGGACATCCCGTTGTTTTTGAATGCTAACAGTAAAACAATTTTTTTATCGTACCGTGCATTTTGATATCTATAAAGTTCATAAACCAACAAATGCACTCTATATTAAACTTGATAAAATTTTTAAATTTACATTAAAATCACTTTGACTTGCTCCTACATGTTTCGGTCGCCGTGTGTACTGTTCGCTGTGTTGCGCGCAACACAACGAACAGTACACATACCATACTTATGACATGCTGCCACAGCACCCCATAACATGTAACGACGTAGTTTTTACCGAATTTTAACCTAAATATAACTCTAGCTAGGCTCAAGTGAAGGCTCCCTGATGATGGTCGTAGACCGAAACATGTAGTAGCAAGTCAATGTGAGTTTTAATGTAAATTTAAAAACCTTATCAAGTTTAATATCGAGTGCATTTGTTGGTGTACGAACTGTATAGTAAAACAAAATGTTTAAAGTTCCCGTCAAATCGACTCCACAAGAATTAAACCATCTTTACGTGGAAATACTTCTAGAGTCACACCAGATATCCATTTATTTAACTCCGTCTAAGAATAAGAACCCTTCATTCATCGTCTGATGTATCATCATACACATGAATGTAAGTCTCATATACTCTCATTTGCAATTTACATGCATATGTTTACAACCAGATACTAATATTCCAAATGTGCGAATAGATCCACAACCATAATTCAGTACATCTATGTTCACCTATACGGACGTGAATACTTAACTCTAAATTGCGTTTTTTTAATGTTCTGTTAACCGCGCGTCTCGATATAATCGTGTAAAGAAAAACCAACTCTTTTTCTTAATATAGTTCGTCAACTTCTACATGTTTCGGGCGTATCTAGGCCCATCATCAGGAGGTACAACCATATGTATACAACAGTTGATACTGTTGTCCTGGTTGGATTAGGATCCAATTCAAACAGGACAACGGACAGTCATCTAAAAAGAATAATAAGCACCAATTGCTGTATACTTACGGCTGTACCTCCCGATGTTGGGCCTAGCATACGCCCGAAACATTAGAGGTTGACGAAATAGAGTAAGAATAAGTTGTGCATCAGGTTGGTTTTTCTTTACAAGACTAAATTACGTGCGTGATATACTGCAACCTAGAACCGAGTGCTAATGTAACTACGAGATTTGACCACCTTCAAATTGAATCAAAATAACTTCCGAACTGGTCTAAATTATAAATACGCTAATATTTTATATACATTTTATTTCCATAATGACCAATATACATTTAATACCATTACATACTTTTAGTTATTTTCAATATATATATATATATATATATATATAATTTCTTATAGTTTTAAACTGTCTTTTGTACACCTTGTAAGTAATATCGGATCCCATAGCATATAATATGCGCCGATTGTGTCTCATATATCTGAATTTTGGCCTGTAGATAGTCTTAATAAGACCGAAACATGTTGTCAAATAAAATACTAATATTTATACACTGTTGTTGTGTTTTGGCGGTAACTTTAAACATTTTGTTTTACTTTCTTATTCAGCTTTTAGTCTTGTACCTGGTAAAGAATTCCTCGCGTTTTATTTAATCCGAAGACTTATTACTTTTCATTTCTGAACTAAGTGAATCTTAGTCCACGTCCGACTCGTTAAGATTAATTTTAATATTATCTTCCTATCTTTTATTGGTTGCACTGTGATCCCTTACGTGTAGCTTTTCTGATGCCCTTTTATGTGGAAATCACAGGGCCATTATCTCAATGCGTTGCACTTATGTAAAAAGTCTTTTAATTTCACGGAGTGTGGAATTTGAAAATGTAATGAAAGTGGGTGGGCGTTGCATGTTCTCGTAAGCGTAGGAGTTGGCCTCTCAGTCCCTACTTCTTTCCGCTTGAACGGGTCCAGCATCACTTCATGTTCACTTCCTCATCTTTCACTTTGCGCAGCCTTTAGCCTCGCTTCCCTATTTGTTAAGTAACCCCATAGGTGCTTCCCCTTTAAGCCAGAGCTGCCGTGCGTTGGATCGGTTCCAGAGTTTGCTGTGATTTACTGTGTGCCGAGCTCATTCGCTGGTTTGCGTAGCCGGGCACTGGGTTTTCTGATAGTGCTTGCATGAAACAGGGCTGCTAGTACGAGGAATTATTGTATCGAAATAGACTTTGCCTAGTCAGTGGCTCCTTTGTGCCACATAACCCATGTAACTGGGGCCTTGTGTCGACACACAACTATAGTTTTGTTACAAAATTTTATATATTCGGGTAAGTACGAAGCCAGTTTTGCAACATTTCTCTCAAGCACCGAACTTCATTCCGTCGCAATTTCATAAATAGGGCCTCCTGATTTTGTGGGTGGTCCCTGATGTGTATCGATATTGTTTTTAACCGCAACACACGCTACAGTGCATTTCCGGCCCTATCAGCAGCGTTCGTGTTTCTATCTCTGTATCCGTTCTTTCCTCTTGGTCGTAGAGTTTTCGCCATAGCGACCTGTAATATTCTCGTAACTCTCAAATTAACCCGTGACTGCGAAAAGTGAATGAGAGTTCTCCGGTGTTATTTGATGCATTCTTTCCGTGGATAAGCGACATTACACGTGTGCCCGTGGGCCCCTGTTGTCTTTCCCGAAGCTGTCTCATTTGTACCCAGCAAGGTGCATACGAGTTATAACGCTCGTTGTTTATATGCGGTATAGTTTTTAGTGCGGATGACCCAATTTGCGGAACTCGTAAACGGGATGTGAGGCTCGAGGCTTTCCACGGCTGTGAATGTGTAGTGATTTTCTGTGTTAAAATGTTTGTTCCTGAAAATGGAAGCATCGGGTTTTTCCGGAACTTTGTTAGTCACCTGCTAGATTGCGCGGTGTGATGATCCAGAACACTCGAATACTTAGCGTGATTTGAGGCTTCCGCCGCGAAGTAGCTGAGAACCTCGCTGTTCTGGGTTATTGCTCGAATATTAAACTCAAATTTTCCTTTACTTTGTAGCTGTACCTCGCCTGACCATTTTGCAGAAGTTGTATGTGCAATCAGTGTGATGCTGGTGTTGGTGTTAGTGGCTTATGTTATTGCTACACAAGTAAAACAGGTTTTTCCATAGCCAAAGCTCCGACAAATGGTCTTTTGCATAAATTGAGATTGTATCCAAATTGCCTACAGAATTCACCTCTGTTTCATTTTTGTGGGTGGAAGTGGCTTGCTGCCAACTTCGCAACAATTAGAGGAATGAGAACTGACGACTTGTAACTGGATGTAATCGACATATGCCTTACTTTTAGACTACCGAGGAATTCAACGATATTGCTTTTTAAACTGTATAACTTTGCTGTTTCGAGTGACGTAGGAATGGAGGACACGTAACGCGCATGGGAGTTTTGGACAGTGCACGGGACATTTTAGTCGGACTGCGTGAAGGAGAACGATCGCTTAGAAAACCTGGACTTAGTGGGAGGATAACGTTAAAATTATTTTTAGAGCCAGAGGTCGGCCTGGATTCTGCTGACGTTCGGATAATATCCCGTGGCTTACTGCTGCGAACACGATAACGAACTTCCGATTTTTACCTAAGCCTAATTTCTGGTGGGTGATGACAAGGATCGCTTTTATCCGAGAATGAGCATGTCGTTGTAGCATCTCACTGCGGCCGTAGAAAAGCGGACAGGAGATCAATCATGACAGGTTAAAGCTCTGTTTAATCGTTGGAAAGTTATATATGTATAGATCGTCAGAAATTGAATTGACTCTTAAATATGAGTGTCCAGTTGAGTAAATTGGAAATGAAATGTGCTGCTCTACAGGTGTGGAACTGTGCTAGCAATGGGAAAGTGAACGGTCTTTGACAGTGTTTAATAACACTTCCACGTGTTAAGTTTTATTTCTAGAGATGCTGTAGTTCAGTTTGACTGAAATTGAAGTTTGTGAGTGTGGTGTGTGCTGTACTTGTAATTGGATATGAGAATATTGCATTAGTCTCCTCCTAGATTCAGCTCAGTGCGCGTATTAGCACTTAGAACAGCAGTCATGGCGTCTGATATCCAGCCTGAATTAATTATTAATAGCTAATGGAATTCTTATGTAATGCAGCCTATTTAAGAAGTTTTAATGTGATGTGTTTTGTACGTACGAAATCGATCGATTTGCCTTAAGGTGGCTCATCCCTGTTACTTAGTTTAGTGCAACACATGTTCCGTTCAACACAACGTATATCCATCAACGGTAACGCTACATGTTTCGGCTGTAAAAGGATAGCCATCATCAATCCTAAACTAGACGGTACAAGAAAGAGTGTAGGTACAACTGGAATTAGGTTAGCCGAAACATTTAACCTTGTCCTGGATGAATGTATATGTTGTACTGTCAAACGTGCTGCGATCGCTTTGTTCTGTACCTTGTGTGACTGTCTTACCAAAAACATAGCTGAGTATTGCTCGGTGTATGCAGCATGCGGTATAACCTTCAGACTGGGATAATTTGAGCAAACAAGGACACTGAGTATTTTTCAAGCGTACTTATGACTGTTACGACTAATAATTTATGGTCTGCTTGGATATGGGTTGCATATCACACTGTAGCCCTGTAGTAGAAATGTCCCCTGCTCCTTCCAATCTTTCCTGTGTTGGTATTTCATCTTGGCTTTAGGAGCCAAGTTCCGCATTTTATTCAGTGTAAGTATATGAAGCAGAAACGGAAGTTTTGAATTTCATATGTGTCGCATTGTATCTAGTTTTTTTCATGCATGCGGAAGTTTATATGTTACCATTGACTTAGTGTGGTGTTTTATGTAATTATTTGTATAAGTTTTGTAGTGGCTGCGTAGTTTGAAACAACCCGACCTGTATGGTTCTTGCATTCCAACTACTTGCTGTACGCTGCAGTGTTGGTACACGAAATGTTGTAGGGATCAGCCAGTTCATTGTCAGCGCGACATTTCAGATCGCTATTATTACATCATGAGCCTGCACTTAGCTAGGATTATTCTTGGTCTCACCTGATGCAATTGGACTGTACCTTAATTAGCTTACAACTGAACCTCATGAAGGTTTAGACAATACAATCCACTTCATGCGCCATCAACATAATCCATTTATAAACCATGTGATTGCCAGGCCCCCAAGCATAAGAATGTAGCTGGCCCATCACATTTTTCCACGTTTTTCTCAAGAAGTACGTAAATTGATCGAAGATTCAGGTACTTCAGGTTCTTGTAATTTTCTACAACTTTTCTGAAAGTACTTACTGTCCTCTGTTACAAGAGTTACTACACTCTGAAGCCCTCCGAGTGGAGTTTGGATTAGTCTACAAGTCGTCCTGTACTTAACTTCAAGTTGTGCAACTACCGCGCGCAGGAAGCAGAGCTACCAATGCATTATGATACATTTCAGTGCATTGTGTTACAGATCACAGAGAATACTGGCCGAACAGAGAACAGTTCATTAATTTAATAAATATATTTCTACGTACTGTTTGTACCCTGCAGTGATACGCGTAGTGTACCGTTCTCGGAAAACCCAGTACAGTGTAATCGGTCCTTGAATTATAACGCAAATCCTGCCATACAGCCGTTTATGACGGGACGCCCCTCGTTCAGCGGAACGTACACATGACTATGCACCATTGCGTTTGCTGAGTTGGAACAATTCAGCAACAATTTGAGGGAATGGAACTCACAATTTATTCTACCGTGATTTAATTATCATTGTCATTATTTGTCTTCAAGTGGCAGCAGAGCTGTCTTTGTAATCTGAATGCTCTATGTAATTAAGTTACTTAGAAGTGTTTGCGAACTCAGACAGCGTTAATTAGTAGAAGTGTGTCGCGTTACATAAGAATGCTGGGACATTGACGAAGACGCTGTGCAGTCCCACGCTTTTGCTGCGTCCTGGTGGTCATCAAGCTGACATCAGTGGAGTTATTTCCCGCACACAAGCACAGAGGTGGCGTACCTAGAAAACACCGCCTTCTGCAAATCCAGAGCCTTATAGGATATTTGGGGTTAGGAACGCGGGGCACTGCTAACGTTCATCACAGCTGAACGCAATAAGCCTGCTATACATACGCATAATGTGCCGTTATTTGCCAAGCGGTGATTCAATGCACTTCTACTCTGGAGGTGTACGGGTAAGATCTCCGCGAGACATCTTCAGCTAGGCTGATGTCTAGTGTGGTTTCCCTCACTGCCGGCTGGTACGCGCGTCAGACTACGGCTACACGCTTCCTGATTCATCATCGTCCACCAATCGTGCCATTCAATGCCACATAGTGTGAGCTATTGCCAGCGTCCTACAAGAACCCACAGTGAACCATGTCAGGCATACAATAAAACAAAGTGTTGTGTCGGCATGTAAGATAGCGATTTGGTTTTGGATGTCACTACACCCTGCCTTGGCGAATGTGGACCTGCTGGTCCAATCTGCATCAATTGGTTCTGTGCAAACCGCTGTAGCGCGTTTGGAAAAACCGGGTGCTAAAGTAAAACTGCGGATTGTGCTTGAAATTTCCGCAACCATTGTTGTAGAGGTATTGTTGTCATTTATTTACTTGTTTAGTATTTATGATCAACATATCTACATGTAAGTTTCGATTGCTCGTTAGGCCATTTTGCCGCGAAGTGTACGTGCACATATTTCTGCTGCCTTTCTGATACCACATGGAGCATCCTGAGAAATTATAGGCCCTTGTGTTTTATTAAATGGACACCATGCCGGTAAACGTTTCATGTAGAAGGTGTAAATCGGCCGAGATCAGTATTTTGTCGTGTACTTGTTCCTTTTTCATTTTCTTTTTTTCCCCCCGATGTACAGTAGGTACTCACCTTGCAGGGGAACTGTCGTTCTTATTTTAACGTTATTAAGTAAAAATTACTTTGACCGATATCAATTTCAATTGATTTTTTTGAAAATATTTTGTGTAGACAAAACTGAACTTAAGCCCGTTTAGTAGTGTAAGAGATGTGGCGTATTAGGAAAGACGCTAGAACATGACTTTGTGTTCTGGTGCTCATTTAGTTCGTTTTGTGCGAAAGCTTCATGATAAACGTTATGACGAGAAAGAGAGACGAGAAAAGAAGGGAATGGAAAGGAAGAGAGGCAGAACAATTGATTGCCAGACTTTTGTATTGGGTCACGAAATACTGTGAGGACAAATATCGGACTGCCACAGTAAGAAGATCCAGCGTATTTTAAAGCCTCTTGGAAGGGGTAGGGGCACCTAACTTTTTTTTCGGTATTCTTGTGTATGCTAAGGCAGTGGTCATGCGATCGTGGTGCTATCCATGTCCAAACACGCTAGTAAGGTGTGCAAGTTTGACCAGGATAGTACACGTGACGCAAAGAATATAGTATTTGATTTCACTCTGTTCTAAACATTTCATTACTTAAAAATAAGCTGCGAATGTCCTAGTTCCTAAGTCAGTGCATTGTACATCGCAATCTCGTGTCTGAACATCCCTCCGATGTTTTGACAGCTTCATCAGGTGAACCAAGAAACAAAGTTGTATGGAGTTGGCCTGATCGTGCACCCGCAGTTTCTCAGTTGCGTCAGTTGCAGACACATAACCCAGGAACCAAATCTGCGAAGTTCATTGTCTAACGTATAACAAGCGAACTGCATAGAATACACCTCCAACTTTGATCGAATGACCTCATAATTTGGTATAATACATATATATGTTTGAGCATAACCAAGTTGAGCACAAGAAAAGTCTCATGTCAGCCTTAGGACTGTATTAACAGTAAGCCAACAGAAGTGACGAGTGCTGTGTTGTGAATCCCTGAAATGGAGCTATGTCTTTATATCACACTGTTCACAGAACCGGTGCAACATGTCATTCGTGTTCGGTGTCTCCGAAAGTCTTTGCATCATTGAATGGTTTGGTGGTTGGGTATTAGTTGAAAGTCCCAAAGCTTAAAATCCTTTTGCGTGTGGCGGGAAACAGATTCAATATATATATATATATATATATATATCCTTTAAAATGGATAACTAACTTTGTTTTAAAGGATTCGTTGTGACATCCGTGCTGTTTTCAGTCTCCAAGACTCTGGGCGTCTGCATTCTAGAGTTCGTTGTTTCGTTTCTGCGCAGTTCTGAGAGTCCTATTCTCCGTGCCAACCACCTTTTTCCCCCCCTAAAAAGTCCTTCCTTGATACAGCCCCAATAAAACGCTTGCTGCAACCACTAAACAGTGGGAATCGCAACGACTGTTCACCACAAAGTTGTTTCGAATCGTATACTTACATACTGGAACTGTGAATGTTAGTCTGCTTGTTTGTTTTGAAGATCCAACATTGTGCCACATCCAGCTCAACTTACTGACTTAGACTGGGCCTGTGCAGATGCCGGTATGACAACCATCCACGTTGGTCCTAAGATGATATCTAGCTAGTTGGCTGCGAATGTGCACATAACACCAAATCGCTTAGTAGGATTGTTTATGTGTTGGTCAAGTTTGCCCCATAATATGCCGTGAGGTCGCAGGGTTGGTCTTATAGTATTACTTATTCTGAACTTGTGCACTACATGAGGGGAACGCTTCTTCAGTGCCTCGCCCCGGCCGCTTTATCTCCGGGAAGGAGCCCTTGTACACGTACAGGAGTATGGGTGTGCCCCAAGTTCGGTCTGGGACTGGCGTGAAGGAGAGAAAATCTCTTTCCCCTACCGGTTTCAAACTCCTAACCGCCCATCCCATAGCGAGTTGGCTTATTTGTTAGACCGGTAATAAAGCAGGGTCGACGACATTCTGTTCCATCGTCAGTAACGAGGACTGGGACATTAGAAGATATTTCAGTGTAACCTACAAGTCTTTTTATACCTCACGCTCAATAACTGACGAGCTGAAAATTAGAAGTTTATAAATTATGACGCAAGACAACAGAAAGAGGAGGCAATATATACTAAATGTACGACATTATCATCTGTCGCGAGTAAAATAATAGTAATGGAAATAAACCAAAGTGCCGCCCTGTTTTCAGCACTCGGGACTGTCGAATACAGCCTGCGCACGACCATAAAACAGTCGACGGTGGGCAACCGTCAGACTGTTGAGAAACTGCACATTCAGAGTTATATGACTGAACTTAGATTACCGGCACGAAAACGGAATGTGTTTCCGATGTTGCCTCCTACTGTCTGTTATGTTATGTGCACATGTTAACATAAACTTCGCACGTATTTACAGAACTGCTTGTTGACCTAGCGTTTTAGTAGTGTCGTTGGGAACTACATTGGCTTAATGGCATCTGATCATAGAATTAAATGAGACGGAACAGCGCGTAATGCTGGAGACAAGTGACGCAGGTTATGACGTGCCTGCCGTCTCGCGTAGAAATTACTAATGAACAGATACAAATATTTGTACAGTGCTCTGCCTCCCCGTAGGTCAAGAAGTTTGGACAAAAGCGTCAAATTATTTGCCACAGATCAGATTAGGCGTGCAAGAAATCTGACCTTCGTCCAGCCATCGGCCAGTACAGTCATTGGTAGGTATTTTGTTTGTAGAACGAAATGCGGATGTTTCCTTTTTTCTTTCATTTTAGTCTACATACAGTTCCCATTAAGATTATATTGTGTGCTCTGTAGCGTGGAACTTATATTAAATCGTGATTGATGTAATGTGGACCTGGGAAATGTCAGAAAATAAAGCTGACTTTATGTTATACGCAACTAAGCTGGATTCACACTATGGATACGCTCACGCGTAGCTCAAGCTAAAGTCTGCTGTCAGGGGTTGGGTAAAGAGTTCTGTGTGAATGCTCCTGAGGCACTCGATCGTAATTGTGAAGACGCCCGTTGCTTGCACGTTCTGTTCCCAAGGGGAGTGCGTCATGTAACAGACAGCCGATCACCGACTATTGTAGTACTTTACTTCTTTGTGGGAAAGAGGCTGAACCGTGTCACATAACTAGCAGGTTCGTGTTAGCTTGTATTGTATGGTGTAGGTGTAAGTGGTAGGTCTCTCTCTCTCTCTCTCTCTCTCGATTTTTTTTTTTTTTTGCGCAGCAACCGAACTCGGGCCTAGGTCGCTTCATTGTTGAGGTTTCTAGGCCACACACAATTAGAGACACACACACACACACACACACACACACAGACACACACACACACAGACACACACTCGGTAGAACTGCTCTGAACGAGTGATCAGCTCGTCGCGTAGGCCGCTATCAGCACAGCACACAACGTAAGAACAATCATGCTGTCAGAGGAATTCGAACCCGCGATCCCAGGAATCAAGGGGCTGCAGACCTATGCCTTAGACCGCATGGCCACCGAGGATCGGCCCTCTGTTTCTTCTAATTGTACATTTATATGGCAGCGAATGAACTGAGTCTGGGTAGTGTCATGTGGGGGTCACACAATGTGAAGCCATTCTTCTTGTGCGTATCGGTGCAGTGGTTGCTTCTACTGCAATATATCGCCCAGTCGCCCGCAGGCTTTTCATTTGGATTATTGGATTTTTTGATGTGTCGGGTTTTCACGTCCCACTGAGGTATAAACATGCCTCATGTCTCTCTGAGTTCCACTCGTAGCCTCAGCGATTGTGAATGTAGCTGCGAATTCCAAGGAGTAGAGCCATTCTTGAGAAGCCGATAATTGCACAACTGGTCAAACATCCGCACTCCTTGTGTAGAACCCAGAACTGCATAGCGCTCTACAAAAAGAGTTCTCAACTGAGCCCTCTCTATAAACAAACCAAAATATGCCGTCCAACACAACACTGTAATATCGTGTCACACAGTGCTACACGTTTCGGTTCGCACGAACAATCATCAGACACTTCTTTTTTACAACAGTTTGAGCATGCAATTATCCTAGTGATATCTCACTAAATTAGGATATTTATTAAAATAAAAAGTAAACGTTATATTTACAATGATATAAACACCAACTAGATGCAACAATAACGATGTATTGATAATTTCAATCAGCTCAATATGTTTTGGGCGATAATTTCGCCCATCCTCAGGAGCACTAGACTGTGTTTACAGCTTGCGGTATAGTGCACAGACGGTGCTGTCTGCTGGTGCCATGGCAGTGTTGCACGGTCACACAAACCTCAAATTTACAACGTTATATTTGTAGGCTAGAATATCCATATTATGATGTAAATAAAATGAAATAGAAATAAAAACTCATCGTATCCTTCCATATTATTTCATATCTAAACATGTAGCGCTGTGTTATACGATATTACAGTTGGACGGCATATTTTCGTATGTTTGTGTACGGAAAAACACAACGCGATGCGTCAGAATAAAAGTGAACCCCCTAACGCGAGGCATCAGAATAAAAGTGAGCCCTGTCATGAATCGGTTGACGCCAATCTGCACCCGCAGCCCCTGTTTTTAATATCAGGATCGAAGGTGACAGTCAGGTGTTCATTGACCCGATTCGTATTCGTGGCGAACTGGGGTCAGCTCTCAGCCACACAGAGACCTCACTTGTCATTCCTCATCCCCCCCCCCACACACACACACACACATGTCGGGATAGTATTTTAAACTGGTTCATGACCTCGTCCCCCCACCAACTCATTCTAGCATGCGCCGCTTCATAATCCTCTAGCTGTTTAGGGGGGGGGGGGTGCTATACCCGAATTAATAAACGTACGATAGTGTAATTTGTCATATTCGTCCATGCTACCTCCTGATCCATGCCTACCTACTGAATTTTATGTATCGGACTTCATTTTGAGAAGAGCGCAATTTATTATGCTGTTGACGTTAAACATATATATTTAGTATTCCATGGATTTAATGAATTATTCCCATTCCGCTTCATTAAACATAAATTCTATACAAGCTTATTTTCAAAAGCTTTGTCAACCGACTGTGATTTATGTGTTTGACATTGCCGTCAGCCTGTTTTTTTTTTGGTGGGGCGGGGGTGGGGGGTTGGGAAGAGCGATAAGTGCTTGTAGGGCTGTGAATATGTAAAGTAATGATTATACACATTTAAACCGGCACAGGCCAAAGTCACATCTGCCAGGCAAGTTTTAAAGTACAACCCCATTATCAGATCATGTTGAAATTTGTTTCGTACTTTTGGAATGAAATTACGAGCGGACAGATGGATCAAATCTCCAAAGTACGTTCAATTTGCAGTGCACCTGGAATAAGGAATATAAGGAAACTGCAATGAAACTGCACTTATTATATAAACCTGACGGTTTCAACTCGATGATGGTTAACGATTAGCGTGCAAATTTGTACTAAAATTATTCAGCGAAATTTGAGGCTCGTACAGCGGTGTTGCAGGAGATTCAGGTCTTCTGGGATGTTGCTACTCGTCGACCGGTAGATAGTGAACGGACGTTTCGAAGGTCGTAATGCCTTCACCTTCAGGGACAGGAATTTTTCCATTCAATTGTTACGGGATTTTACGCCGTGTCGATAGGTAACTGTTGTCCAGTTGTTGCGACATCGTGACGTATTTTCTTGTTTAGTTATTCGTGTTCCTTTGTTGTAACAGTGAACGTAGAACAACAGGTGACTCGTTGTTCGTTAGTGTGAATTGAATACTGAGTTAATGAACTGTGTTAAAGTAATCTCCCCGTTGGAACGACGATCTCCATAGAACTGCAGAATTGTACTGCTCATATTTTCAAGTATCAGGCATGGGGAATTTCCGAACGTTCAACATGCCAATAACCTCGAAGTGCATACACTTTCTTGTCGTAGTGTGTACACACAGAGAAAATCCATGTTTCTTGGACTGTCTGGCCTTGAAGATGAAGACCCTACGATGCCTCGAATGCCGACAACTGTGTACCAGTGATACGGAACAAAATCCCAGCATACATTAAATCTTCTTGTTTGTTGGATGTTTTTGCAGGCTTGCTCTTCGTTGGCATTGTTGATGTTTGTTCACGTAGTTTGTCTTTCCTAAAGCAGCCGTCTGCAATTAGCTCTCCGCTTCTACAAAGGTAATAAACTCACCCTTAATAACGGCGAAACCCAAGCACGGAGGTGAGGCATCGAATGACACAGCGACCTAGTCCAAGTGCGTGCAGTGTTCGGTAGTCTGCTGTTTTCGGTGGTTCGTTCTGTTCGTAAGCCTCGTGTTTTAACAAAGACTAAGTTCGGCGTCTTACTTCGCACTTTAATACCATTAATCACATAAGGTACTGACGCAACGCTGAACAAGTGACATGCACCGTGTTGTGCTTTCGGTTGTTTTCGCACGGATGTTCCCACAGCGGTCAGGGTTGTGACACTGTTTCATTTGGTAGAGGGTACCACCAACCTTTCGCATGCACTCGCTGGAACCTGGAATATGTTTGAATTTTTAATTTTTAGTTTGCATTATATTTTGTCCACTTCTTTCATTTTTTGTTGTGTCTCTGTACTCTAACATTCTCTTTGCAGGTTAAATAATTATCGTTCTTTCTTTGTCTCTAGGTCGGTGTCAGGGCGCTCCTCAGGCACACTGCTACCATAGTTTGCACCCGCCTCCGAACTTTTTCCTGCTGACACTATCTCATATGTCGTTTGCCCCCGACACGACTTGTTCTTCTACCCTGAAGATGGAAACACAAAGTTCCTCCGACTGTTGCATCTGGTTGGATTTTTATTAACAGTGAATTACGATGCACGCAACCATGAGTTTAAAATTCCTCCGAATCTTTTCTTCGAATGTACTGAACCACACGCTATCAGGACCCGTTTTCATGTAACTTGAAAGTTACATTAATGTGTGTTACTCAGTTATTCGCGACATTACAAGCAGCAGAGAGCTGACCGGACGAGCAAACAGTGTCGGTGTACTGTACACTAGTAATTGTTCATACATAAACACTGCTGTCTTCATTTAGAAACTTGATCAATTGCTCATGTCTGAACGCTCTGCTTTCTTCATTTAGAAAGCTGGTCAATTGCTTGTATATGAACATTGTGCTCTAAGACAGCCTCTTGTGTCTCATAAAATGTTATTCATCCTTTTTCAAACTCACACGTTTTGTTGGCGAGATTTGAGGTTCGAACGGGGTTGTTAAGATTCAAGACTTCTCCAGTATGCATCTGTGTCAGGGTAATTTTGATCTTTATCGCCAATAAATAAAAGAAGCCCTCACTGCGGCTTCATTGTATTTAATTAATTTCAGAATTAATCGTGTCAGAAATTCGTGAATGTACTATTTTCAAATATCTAAAATTAAGCATTTGCCTAAAATTGCCGTGTTATTATTAAACGAAAACTGTATGCACTGTATCGTTGTCGTGTTCAGATACTGAAATAGTTTTCTCTTCCGCAGTCCTTGACTAATCGGGAAATGATAGTCTTTTTTTTTTTGCCAACTTGATGCAGAAATTCTTTATTTTAATACATTTATTACATTCCTCTACATTTTTTTTGACGTTTTGCTGACCGTGCATCTCAGTATATTTATCTCAGTATTTAACCAAATTGATGCACAAAATTTGTTTCACAATAAGTTTTATTTCATGCCTGTACATGTTTCGAGCACATGTGCTCATCATCAGTAGGTCAAAATTGCATTACACAGCCTCTGGTATCATCACGTTACTCTATGGGTGGCCGTCACGTGTACGAGACGGCCACCTATAGGTTTGATACCAGAGGCTGTGTAATGCAATTTTGACCTACTGATGATGAGCACATGTGCTGGAAACATGTACAGGCATGAAATAAAACTTATTGTGAAACAAATTTTGTGCATCAAGTTGATTAAATACTGAGATAAATTCCTCTACATGTTTCGAGCACTATTGTGCCCATCTTCAGGAGGACAATCGTATTAACATAGCCTCTGGTATCGTCACTCTCTTTGGGTGACTGTTCAGTACACAGGTTACGAGAGGAAGGAAAATGTTGGTGAAGCACAACAATTGTGACGTGTTCTCTTCTTTTTCATTTAATGCCTCTGAATCCATGAGTGTTTTCCCATAAAACGTTTGCTCTAAACATGTTTCGCCGTAAAATTTGGCGGGCTACATGCTAGTTAAACGCGCGATGTAACTATAAATGCACGTGACGTATTGACTAAAGCTGGTTGACTGCACAAGTTTAATTAAACTCACCAATATCGGATTTCATGAAAATCCGTTAAGCGTTTTTCGAATTGGTTTGGGTACTGACGGACAGCCGGTGAGTTGTTTACACTCTGCGCACAATGATGCAAACGCGACTAAAAATATTTGATGGAAAAACTGTGTGCGACATTAAATATCGAATGATAATTACAAACATCTGAATAATTTATTCAGATGCCGTACTCATTACTGCATAAAGTCAGTAATTACATTTCATTTTTTTTCAGACGTCTTGATCTGTGAAGGTCTGAGAATTCGCCGTATGTTTTTGCCACATTAACTCTGTTCACATACATATAATTCAGTCAGTGAGTCTTCGAACTGTTGTTGCAAGATGGCAGATATGCGAATACAACAAAACTGTCGTTGACTTCTCCTTACAGGTGCGTACCTTGTACGTGTGTGGGCCGGGTAGCTCAGTCGGTATAGCGACTGAGCTACGGGCTGGACGGTCCGGGATCGAATCCCGGTGGGGACGAGATTTTCCGCCCGTCCAGACCGGCCCTGGGGCCCACCCAGCCTC
>Ga0131853_10008690_pt1 | contig 18518 bp, 8 predicted proteins | sample TergutLab28metaG_FD_92764 | JGI IMG/M metagenome (GOLD analysis project Ga0131853, IMG submission 92764) | Labiotermes labralis P1 segment gut microbial communities from Petit-Saut dam, French Guiana - Lab288 P1 (version 2) (version 2) | ecosystem: Host-associated > Arthropoda: Insects >... | reverse complement strand
GCCTACACAACACAACAAGTACTCGCTAGCTCCTGAAGATGGACGTATTAACGTCTGAAACATGTTGAGCAATATATAATAAAGCAAGTGTCATCTAGTTGGTCAACCATTATTCAAATATCTGTACCAAGTATTTACTTAACGAGTTTCTATATTGACTTCTATTTCCTTATTTAACAGCCATGTATATGTAATGTAACACAAATCTCATATATTCAATTACATTAAGTTTATCTAATCCGCCAATTGCGGCGGACATGACAGACTTCTTGAACCTTATGTTCTATGTTATGTTTTTTGTGCCGTGCTTTGTAATATAACTATACAATATAAACAAACAAAATGCACCCTTTATGAAGTAAAAATTTAATCTTTTTATGTCTTCTACATGTTTCGAACCCGAGGGTTCATCTTCAGGAAGACGGTTGTAGTTAAAAGTATGGTATAGTGTGTTTTACATGCTTCGGTATAAGCAGTTTTGTTGATGGAAGAGTGTGTTCTGTACAAATGTATATGCTTCTTGAAGTGTTTCACCCTGAACAAGCAGGTACCACGATCCGTCAAACAGTCCGTCACTAGTTACAAGTCGGCACGATGTGTGCAAGACATTTGAATCTGCAGCAACACAAATGTGAGAGCCTTAAATGTTGCACGTTTCATGACTTTTATTAATACCTGCGTGTATTAAGAAGATCAGCATAACTGTAACATTGACTTGACAACAGAAAAAAAAAGTTAAATGAAATCCAGCAGCCAACTCCGTAATGTGCAGGTACAAATATCCCCTTAAAAAGCTACATATGTTTTTGCCTTTTACTTTACATATTCACCACACAAGAGGTTTCGTATAAAAGTCTTACTTCTGGCATGAAGAAGAAGAAGAAGAACAACAACAACAACAACAACAACGAGAAGATAATGTGGACATTGGTATAAATATTCGGGTTCCATCAAATGCAGTTGATTTCTTGGGCAGTTTCAAGGCCATTGGCTTCTCAAGAAGAACTCTCATTGATGGATCTTTATCGTTGCACCGTGCATTTCATAGAGTTATTTAATCAGCACACCAACTAATGCACATACATAAAATTTTACATTAAAACATTTAAAACCTCTCCAACATGTTTCGATCCTAAGATCATCCTCAGAGAGCTAAACTGTTCCTTCCAAAAGTCATATTTAAAGAAAAAAATGTGACTTTAGCAAGGAAGAGTGTAGCTCCCTGAGGATGATCTTAGGATCGAAACATGTCGGAGCGATTTTAAGTGTTTTAATGTGAAATTTTATATATGTGCATTAGTTGGTGTGTTAATTAAATATCTCATTGATGGAGCTAAGTTATAACTAACTGTCATATATTTTTGTATTAAGAACAATACTCCCGCTTCACTAACCTTATCTGATATTTTCAATTTGGAAGCAACAACTTCATCGGAAGAGTTGGCCCCTATCTATGAGGCTACACAGCGTCACATGCCGGGCCGTCTTAATATTCATTATAATAAATACGACGTAAAGAAGGACGTTCATTTAATACAAGTGATACAACATCGAATTCTTCACAAAATGTTTAACTGTCCAACATCAACTTCCATCGATATAAGTTCGGCAGAGACTATGTATTGCACCTGTAATACATAGTCTCCGCCCAAATTAGCAGCCCAGAAAACTACAAGATACCTCACTTACGGGAATTCCGAAACACGCACTAGATACTTATACAGTTTAACAATCACCAACATGATGAGATCTCAACATCAGTAACGCAGTTATGCATCTGATGTTTATCGGACCGTGCATCATTGTGATAACTGAAGATTAGAAAACCAACTAGATGCCACTTATTATTTTATTGTACTTCTTATAGGCTCAAAATGTTTCGTGCACTACTATACCCATTATCAGGAGCTCGCGACTATGATGTTGATTACCACATTGGTCGTTTCGTTCTTGGTTTGCTGTATGTTGGAGTTTAGGTGCGGTTAGGCTTGAGTAGTGTCCGGGTTGCAGGTTTGAGCCTGCAACCCGGACACTACTCCAGCCTAACTGCACCTAAACTCCAACATACAGCATAGGTTTGAACCTGCAACCCGGATACTACTCCAGCCTAACTGCACCTAAACTCCAACATACAGCATAGGCTTGAACCTGCAACCCAGACACTACTCCAGCCTAACCGCACCTAACCTACAACATACAGCAAACCAAGAACGATATGACCAATATGGTAATCAACATCATAGTCGCGAGATCCTGATGATGGGCATAGTAGTGCCCGAAACATGTTAAGCCTATAAGAAGTACAATAAAATAACAAGTGGCATCTAGTTGTTTTTTTGATTCTTCAGTTACGCATATTTTATAGTCTATTGTAGCAGATAAATGTAAAACCTGATGATGGCCACTAGGTAGGCCGAAACATACAGTTTTACTGCCATTGATGCTACTATTTAGCTAACAAATTCATAGTTGTGTTTTGACTAACTTATCACATTACTTTAAAGTTCCATCGACATAATGTTAATGTGTATGTCCATTATACATGCGTGCGGATTGACGAGTGGAGATGCGTTTCTTCGCGCCCCTTCATATAAACCATGTGTCTCCGGTATAGACGCATTTTTATGCTAAGTATGTAATGGGCTGGAGACGGAAGGAAGGGCCCTCACTAAACACATTCAAGTCCAGGCTAGGTCTCTCCAGCATTGAGCCTCTCCTCATTAATTAGATAACTGCTGTGGACAGGATAGCGAGGGATAATGAAGCTCATAACGTAATTAACTCCTCGAGACAGAGGTGTGCTGTGCTGTAATTTTGAATGTGGTTGATGATGAGTGTTGTCAACTCTCTGAACATGGTAATTGGACAAGTGGAGTTGTACAGTGCTAAAATGAACATGCCTGGATATTTAACAATGCATGGCTCTGTCTTTAACAAGATGCTCTAGCACGATAATACGCGTGTATTATAATCGCCTGAATTACATATTGTGTGCGCTTCGATACGTTCTAAATCAGTATGAAAGTACAAAATTATTAATATTTCCTTCACAACTGGCTAACAACGTGGTAGCACAATACAGATTAGCAGTTCTGTCAGTATCATAGGCCGTCCATTGACGCGACACCTGAGTAAATTCCATCCATCCAGCATCATGGATAGGAATCATCCTTCCTTTTTTTCTTGTTCTTGTAAGTGGATTTTTTTCCAAGGATCCTTCGCGCAATATTTCCGTACATACACGCTTAAAAATCTACAGTAAAATGTTGCATAAAGGTGACCACCATTCTCCCATTTAATAAGTCCCATGTAGGTTTCTGATACTTTTATGAATTTGATTCTTTGCTAAATATTTTGATAATTTATCTATAAATTATTTATCTTTTAAGAAGATTTATTGTTTCTTGATAGCAAATAAGCCCAGTTTCCAAATATTCGCGAGAAAGGCCAACAAGATGCACCTTTATCCCATTAAATTATTCCAATAAATTATCCTCTACATGTTCGAATATACAAGTTCAACATCGGGAGGTTATTTCTGTATACGCAGCATATAGTAAACTGTATACTGTATTCTTATATTCTTATAACAAAACCAGCTACTCGTAAATATATTAATTTCTCAAATTTTATTTTTGGAATAAAACTCTTCGTGTTTCGGACAGAAGAACTGTCTGAAATATGTAGAGTTTTATTCCAAAAATAAAATTTTAGAAATTAGTGCATCTAGTTGGTTTTATTATAAGAATTTTTCACGATGCGCGGTCACAAAGTCATGATCCTGATCGCAAGCTGTCAGCAAACCTATATGACATATACCATTGTTGTGTGTAAAGTGAAAAACTCCTGTTGATGGACAGAGGAACTGTCCGAAATATGTAGACTTTTATTCCAAAAATAAAATTTGAGAAATTAGTGCATCTAGTTGGTTTTACTGTAAGAATGTATCACGATGTACGGTCACCTGTACGTCAAATTCGTTTACTGTATATTGCGTGTACAGAAATAGCCTCCTGATGATGAACTTGTTTGTTCGAAACATGTAGAGGATAACTTAATTCGAATAAATTAATGAGATAAAGGTGCAACTTGCTGGTCTTTCTCACTTATATGTATGGCTAGTAAAGGTTTCAAATATTATTTTCATTAAATTCGTTGTTTAAATTTCTAATTCTGCAACTCTGCCGTATATAAGGTACGAGGTTTGTCAAGGAAGTCTCACCGGGCCATTTTGCTGGTGAAAAAATACATGCTCATTACCAAAACACAAACGATAAAAGATAATGTGAAAATGCAACTATGACATGTGATTGAAAAATTAGTTTGTTATCACATGATGTATACCTGCTCTCTGCTTTAGACAGTAAGTGCACGTAAATTACATAAGAGAGGAATAGCAGGAAATCGGGCATGCCACATGACGTGATGATTTCAGATATATGTCAAATATTCTGGTTTTCAGACTATGAGTGTGTTTTATACATACAGCAAGCGGATACACAATTGTGTTTTTGCGATTTATAGAATATTCCGTTTCACGTTTCAGGAAGTTCTTAATAAGATAGGTCAGGAGATGTAAGGAGCATAATCATCACTTATTTGCAGTACAGTTCTCACGTTTTACTGTACAAATCCCGCTTGTCCAATAATTCCAAATTTGATATCTCAATCGAAAGTTATAAGTAAAACGTCAAATTGGTCTTGAATGCGGCGCGGAAACTCGTAAAATTAAATAAAGCAATTTAATCTTGCAAATTTAAGTTTGCTAATGAAGATGTTACACAGGCAATGTAAACAAAATATTTTACGGAATAAATATATGTATATAAAATAAATTAAAATAAGGAAAATCATATTACGTCCGTCCCGTGTCTGGCAATAACAAAACTCGACATTTCAAGACCTAAATGCGGCTGCAGAATAATATTAAAATGGATCTTAACGAAAAACAGTAAATTGGTGTGAACTAGAACTAAGGGGCTCAAGGTAAACCCACCTGATCATGAAACACGAAGAATTTCTTGTGCAACTGAAAAACCACCAGCTTCTCCAACTGCTAGACGGGGATAATAACAAGAACTATATTTGAAAGCCTATCAGACGTTTATCTAACGAACGTATACGAGTAAAATCTGCAGAAAATGTGCATCGTCTAGCGATGACGAAAAAACGAGTGTGTAAAGGTTTGAACTGCCTGTTTCAGGGAACTCCAACTTTCGGCCCGCCAAGTTGTGTTATGCCACCCTCGGCCACATTTGACAACAAATATATAACACAAGACTTACAAACTATTGTGGCAGTTACTTGCCACTTGTAGTGAATTTTACGCGCTCTGCCCGCGTATCAGCAAACAATAAAATTCGGAGATCTCTACCAAAAATGTTGGAAACCCTCGGCCTATTTCACAGCAAATACTGAGGGAAAACCACAAGAATTCAGTCAACAAAACAGGTTACGACGCTGGACCGAAGTTTCTCGTGGGGAGACATCTAGAAATTTAGTGCTCAACATGCACTGCTATCCATGTAAGCTGATTGCATTATATGAAATTCAAAGGTGATTATTCGACAGACTGGTGAGATCAGTACAGTGCTGAGGGCAGTGCTGTTCTGGGATATAGCGCAGCGCTGACTGGTAGCTAGTTACTGACGTTTCGGCGCTGTCTATCGGTCTGATATTCAACGGTCAACTTCTGGGATATAGCACAGCGCTGATTAGTAGCTAGTTACCGACGTTTCAGCGCTGTCTATCGGTCTGATATTCAACGGTCAACTTCTGGGATATAGCGCAGCGCTGATTAGTAGCTAGTTACCGACGTTTCGGCGCTGTCTATCGGTCTGATATTCAACGGTCAACTTCTGGGATATAGCACAGCGCTGATTAGTAGCTAGTTACCGACGTTTCAGCGCTGTCTATCGGTCTGATATTCAATGTTCAACTTCTGGGATATAGCGCAGCGTTGATGAGTACCTAGTTACCGACGTTTCGGCGCAGTCTATCGGTCTGATATTCAACGGTCAACTTCTGGGATATAGCGCAGCGCTGATTAGTAGCTAATTACCGACGTTTCGGCGCAGTCTATCGGTCTGATATTCAATGGTCAACTTCTGGGATATAACGCAGCACTGATTAGTACCTAGTTACCGACGTTTCGACACAGTCTGTCGGTCTCATATTCAATTATCAACTTCTGGGATATTGCTCAGCGTTGATTGGTAGTTAGTTACCGACATTTCAGGTCAGCCTATGCGTCATATCTTATCGTATCAGCTTGAACCTTGAAGATGGGACCGATAATAAGTTGTCCCTAGATGTCAGTACCTAAGTACAATCAACGCTGCGCAAAATCCCAGAAATTGAAAGACCGCGGCGGAAGCCTGAAATTAAGCAGGGAATTGTTTTCAGTTCTTCTGAACTAAAGGACTGGCGCATTAGTTTCTGAGCCGAGCATTGTTACAAATACGATGGCTTAAATACGGAGTTAGTTAGTTGAATTAATGCAAAGTGTGGGGATTAATTTTGAAGTTCTTGCTGGGATTAGAGACACTTACTATATACAGACTGTACATCGCCGCACTGCAGGACCACAAAAACAGCCAGACGGAGTGACGTAGGACACAAAAGCAGCTAAAGTACCTAAATGTTCAGTGCAATATATAGCTAGAATGTATGAGGTTGTTTTATAGCAGTAGACGTGCTAATGTTAGAAGCATAAAACTTTCTGCTTGGCTAAGAATATGCCACTTTACCTGTGTTTCGTAAAGTATGGGGATTAGTGCAGTCTATAGCAGCTATTTCTGTAGAATTTTTTGTAAACATCCGGCGATATGAGGACTTGAAGCAGCGTAGAACAGATTTTGTAAACTCGCTCATGGCGAAGCCAGTGCAGTGCGCCTTGGGGTGACACAGGTACACATGTCTGAAGACAGATTATCGTGGAGCACCAGAGACTTCAGATCAAGAACCGGGATACGCTCAGTTAAGTTGGAAAGCCTTTACTGCATTCATGCCAGACCTCAGAAAGTTGCGAGTAGAATTATAAGCTCCGTCATGCACCTTCTCTACTCTGACGGAGGTAGAAAATTGTTTTACGGAATTCCGCATTATAAATGTATTTAGGAAGGAAATTGGTATTCCACTGCCATCTATAATATCGCCCTGAATTTCCGTAAATTATATATTATTTTAACGATATGTATTTAGCTTACACATTAAGGCTTACTTAAAAAGAAATGTTCAAATGACGGAGAAGCCCCGGGAAGTTAAAAGATAAATTATAAAGTTACGAAATTATTTTTCTATAAAATTTTATCTCATGCATTTCAAATGATAAGTTTCTGTGAACAAATATTTATGTACTTTATATTATTCATGTGGGCCGAGTAGCTCAGTCGGTATAGCGACTGAGCTACGGGCTGGATGGTCCGGGATCGAATCCCGATGGGGGCGAGATTTTCCGTCTGTCCAGACCGGCCCTGGGGCTCACCCAGCCTCCTGTACAATGTGTACCGGGTCTTTCCCAGGGGTAAAGTGCGGCCGAAGCGTGCTGCTAACCACTCACCCCCTTCTAGTGCCACGGTCATGGAAGAGTAGAGCTATACCTCTACCCACTTTCTGGGCCACACCGGGCCTCTAACGGGATCACTTTATCTTTATATTATTCATACTGTTCCTCTTCTTATAATTATATATCAATCAAAATGTATACTTAATGAAATACAATTAATGACAAATAATAATCTGCTACATGTTTCAGCACCGGCGTGCCATCCTTAAGAGGTCTTTCAGATCAAAACAATATAACCCCAACAAGCTAAACTAGGAGTGCATCCCCCTCACTGGATCGATTAAAATGTTAAAATTCTAAAATACGTAAAATTGAAAATCATAAATTTACAATGTTGTGATATTTAAAGCTGCGTGATAACCGTGTATTACTTTGATCTGAAAGACTCCCTGAGGTTGACATACCGGTGCTGAAACATTACGAGATTATTCTTATAATAAAACCAACTAGATTCACAGCTTTCTCAAATTTATTTTTGGAATAAAACTCTACATGTTTCGGTCATTTCCTCTGTCCGTCGTCAGGAGTTTTTCACTGTACACACAACAATGATATATGTCACACAGGTTTGCTGACAGCTTGCGAGCAGGTTCAGGACGTTCCGTCTTGATCCTGCTCGCAAGCTGTCAGCAAACCTGTACGTATTGCGGTGTGTACAGTGAGAAATTCCTAATGATGGACAGAGGAACTGTCCGAAACATGTAGAGGTTTATTCCAAAAATAAATTTGAGGAATTTTTTTAATCTACTTGGTTTTATTATAAGAATTTCTCACGATGCACGGTCACCTGAACGTCAAATTAGGATATTAAATTTTGTTGTAAATTTTATTTTATTAAGTTCACTTTTTGGTTGACGTACTAGTTAAATATTTAGGTGTTTTGTGGCTAACATCAAATCGAATAATTAAGAAAAGAGTGTAGAAATCTGGTTAAAAATCAGTTATTCTCGGACTGAACTGTTTAAATGACACATTTCTTGTAAGCTTACTTGTCAACAGTTACTTTATATCAAATATGAATTGACGTTAACACTCGTATCTTGAAGAAATGAAGTTCAAATTATTTCATTTGATTCTCAGCTTTGTAACTTAGGCATTTAATATATATATAGTTTTAGACCTTCAAATAAATTGGTTGTTATGTACAGGAGATCAGTTATATTCTCAGTCTATTTCAGTATGATCAAACAAGCAAAGCAAGGGAAAAATATTCTACGTTTGGAAGGAAGGAAATATAGGCTCTGTTTAGTTAAACGGCACTTGTTTCTGAGTAAGTGGAGTGGCTCTCTGTCTGTGCAAATATTTGATAGTGGACCGATGTAAACACGAACCGAGTGCATTCATAACATATTATTTTCTCTCCTGAAAAAAAATTCTCACTTCTGTAAAAGGCTGCATTTCGACTACAGAAAATAACAACGCTCTGTAACCGGCCAGGGTCCGTAGTTCGAATTTCGAAGTAGTCAACCAAGAAGATGAGAAGATAAACTGGTCGTCAAACATTGGTTAGTTTATATTCAAGAGGGCGAAGTAAAGTTTGTTTGGTGTGTACACGTGCATCTGCCAGGCTATATGAATAAGGCTGCTGAGTTGTCCTTCCGACATATGATTTGATTCTTATGCTTTTACGGTGTTTGCAATGGACATGTGTTTACTGTTACAGTATCTGTGTCACTAAGGTTTTACGCATTCTTCACGAGAATGTTTTACATTCGTGTTTTTCCTTACAGTAACTTGTTTCTTTGGCAGAGGGACAGAGGGGAGAGACATAAGGATAGAATGTTTACATCTTTCTTTTCCATATATGATTTGAGGTTTTTGCTTAAGGAGTAGCCAGCTGTGCTCAGGTGTTCATTGTTCGTGGTTGTGGAATCTCGAAGAACAACGAGCAACCAAAGGAGTCGGTTATGGAATCTCAGCGAATAAAGGGTACTGAATAAGCAAAGTGGCTTCTAATTTCTACTGTATATTCCTTGAGAGGAATCCGTGCCTACGGCGAGATACAAATAGCTGTAACCGAAAACGGGCAACGGTTACAGCTCTTTGCCAGGGGTCTACAGATTTCCAGAAATTTAGAAGCCACCTCAAAATTCTAGGCGTCATGAAGGTAAAATTAAGGGAACTTTTTACTCAGGATCGAAAAAATCACACTACATCCCCAGACAGACACTTCGTGGGTGGGGCAGCTCTTTTCAGTGGTTAGTACCTACAGGCGTTTTCGGTAGGTGATCGGCTAGAATTTCGGCCAGGACATCTTCTGTATGGTGGACTAGATGTGCTGTTACGCAGTTTCTCCAGTTCAAATTTGGATAGTACTTCAGTTGACTACACATATATGAATGCGAATATTTACACTTTTTTTAATTGAAAGGTTTGCTGACAAAATGACGTAATCAAAAATTACAAAAACATATCTTTCCTGCCACTTGAATTAATTGACCAGTCGTTCTTTACTTTCAGCACAACAATAGTCAGTGCAACGTCCGTAGAGAATAGTCAAAGTCAAGTTACGAGTGAAGTTCGGTCAGAAAGTCGATCAGTCGGTCAGTCGGTCAGTTGGTCAGTCTTAGTGTCGAACCTCATGGTCATAGGGGGGACGGCGAAGACGGAGGGCAAGAAAGTAGGACCAGGGGAAAGAAGAGGGAGAGCGCGTGGCGGGAGGCTGAGCGGGAGATCCTGGTACAGTGCCACTAACCGAATGTAAACACTCTATGAAGAATTTTCGTTCAGATCTCACCCAGAGTAAAGAGTATTCTTCTGTTATAAAAACCAATAGATGAGAGTTGTACAAAATTTGACGTTCGGGTGATCGTGCATAGTAATAAATTCTTATAATAAAACCAACTAGATGCACTAATTTCTCAAATTTATTTCTGTAATAAAACTCAACATATTTCGAACAGTTCCTCTGTCCATCACCAGGAGTTTTTCACTGTACATACAGCAATGTCAGCTGTCAGCAAACCTGTATGACATATACCATTGCTGTGTGTACATTGAAAAACTCCTGGTGATGGACAGAGGAACTGTCCGAAACATGTAGAGTTTTAATCCAAAAATAAATTTGAGAAATTAATGCATCTAGTTGGTTTTATTATAAGAAGCTGTACACAGAAGAATCAGTTCTGACGTCACGCACAGGAAACATTGTGCTTTCATCACAAAAACTAGCAGTATGCTGTCATATACGAAAACAACGGTTGCTTATTGTAAGCATTACACAACACACGTAAGTACAGTGTATAGAAATAATGCAGAGTTTTACTGTTAAACCCCGGTGTTACCTATATTTACCAGTAGGTTTTCAATTGTAAGACATATTGGTAACACTTAAAAAGAAAGCGCCACATCTGTGGTCTCATTTAAACCTATTTTAAATTCCCCGCATTCAAAGCACCTCAGATAAATAATATTACTGTCAATTCTAAGGTTATATTACTGGATCATTTTGGTAACGTTGTAACAGAGTCTATCGTGGAATGCCACAAGTTAGGGTTATTAGCTTAAGAGACTGAAATTAGGAAATCACACCTAAGCAACACGCAGAATTTACAAAATACGTAGTCGATTTCGTTAAACAGAACCCCCCCCCCAATTAGAAATAATGTGCCCAGTTGCTAACATTACAAGTCGTGAATATAAGAAACACAATTTTCTATTAGGCCTACTCATACCGTGTAAATTCGTATATTCTATATACCGACCAACAAATCTACTGAATACAGTACGGTAGGGTACAAATCATGAACCGCAACACTTGATAAGTATCACTTCTACATTTTTTTATATTCGTGGTTCCGCGCATCGTAATTCTAGGTTGAAGAAATCCAACGAGATGCAACAGTATGCAGATATTTATTTACTGTTAAATTGCTCTACATGTTTCGGGCGTCCATCGCCCCCATCATCAGGAGTACATAAAATTTTAGTTGCAGCCTCTGGTACAGATCATACTATCTGGGGAGCAAGCTTCCCCAGATAGTACGATCTGTACCAGAGGCTGCAACTGCAGGTTCATGTACTCCTGATGAAGGGCGCAATGGACGTCCGAAACATGTAGAGTAATTTAGCAGTAAATAAATATCTGCATGCTCTTGCATCTCGTTGGATTCCTTTAACTTCACTTCTACATGTTTCGGCACCGGTTTACCATCTTCAAGGACTCTAAGAACACAGAGGATCATAAATGAAACACACATTTTCTGGTTAGAAGATCTTGTAAACTCTGAATAAACGTAAGGCAGTTTAGATATGTCAAAGAACAAATTTATAATTCCTAAGTACAGACAGTTACTTTCCAAATAACCATTTGCGAACCATTGTACCATCAATGTTATTGTATCTGAAAACCAAGAGCTTCAATAAACCACATACAGGAAGGAATTTTGTGACGTAATCAAAACTGAATAATTTTTAAATTGAGAAATCTTTATGTCGATGACATAGGACAAAAATTTTAAATTTTTTTTTCCTAGCAATAATAAAAACATTTAAATTACGAGTACTTTAATTCGAGGAAGCAAACAGTAATTAACTTTTTGAACCCGTGAACGCTTTCCCTTTTATCTCTGTATATTTATTGCAGCGAATTTCGACTTTCTATGCCATGGTTGTCGATCAAAAGATTACAAGTTTACCGAAATATAAAACTGAAAGTTTCTGGCAAATTACCTTTGCGAATCTAGGATGAAATCAGAAGTTGTTGGCTATTGTGGAACATCGTAAATTTAGAGCAAAAACCTGATGTCTTGCAGCAATTTAATTCTTCATTATATTATTATATTTTGATGACTGATTATTCAATATAGTCACCCTGTGGAAAGGACAGTTTATCCCTCCTCATTTCTTTTTCAAAAGTAGTAGCATAGAGACAGCAAAAATTGCATATCTATTCTCTTTGTGTTTTAAATATACTCTGCTAGGCAGGTACCTAAAATGCATATGTTTCTTCCGAATTGCATTAAAAGTAAACGGCAAATTAAATAATGAATTTATGTACACATTATTGCAATATTCACACTGTCCAAATATAATAATAACCTATTTTCTCCAAGTGTTTCTAAATACGAACATACTGAAATATTGCAATAGTCCTTCCATTTAATTTGAAAATTTTATCCGTATACTCCGTTGACGAAACACGGTAAAAGAAGCACCCTCCCTTCGTCCAAATATTAACATAGTAAACTCTGCTCCATTAACCAAATTCATCACTTATAAAAACAATATTTTGAACATGTGTTCTTTTAGCCTAAGAGCATTTTTTAACTTTAATGTATTTTATTTTACTTACAACATTAATCTAATAATATTTCTTCATTCCTCTCTCTCTCTCTCTCATGACTATATAATTTATCATCGTAATCGCCACGTGATGACTTAATGCACGAATCGCTTACTTAACCTTTTGGCGCCGGAATTTTTTTTTTAAATTTTAGCACACTCTGTATATAAAATGTGAATAATACAGGAACCAAATAAGTTAGAATTATGAAACCAACTGCATTTTGAAGAGAAAAAAACGGAGATTATATACCATGTTTAAAATATTCAGTACTTATATTTGTTGAATAAATATATAAAATGCAACTTTAGAGGTTAGCGGTGCGGTACGACCACTACAGTTGACATTAGGCGTCAAAAGGTTAATTAACTTCACCTATCATTATATTCCGTTTCTAAAATACACTTATGTCATGCGTTACAACTCTTCTTTGCTGCGCCGCAAAGTGATAGATTTAATTCTAAATCTCTCAACGAGTACGAAATATTTGTGGATAAAAAATCACATTGCTTTGTAACAGAAACTTGGGAACAGCTTCGAAGACCTAGAAGCATAAATCTGGATATAGCACTTAACAAATTACAAACTCATAAAAATTATTAAACTTCTACACGTTCCGGTAAAGGGTGCCATTCTCAGCGAGTTTCTAAAAAAAAATTCCTGAAAAAGCAACCTCGGTATCGAGACATGTACGACTACATATTTGCCATGAATCTTATTTTATTAATATATTAATTATCGAAAGTTAAGAGAAACTTGAAAAAGTGCGCCTTCAGAGAGATATATCTAAACAACACTCAATGAATCGACAGAGAAAAGGAAATATTTTAATTTTCCTACTTTTGTGCCTAATGAACGCGAAACGAAGCGGAAGGAAATAGATTTTTAACTTTTCACTTAACTTCGCAACAGATTGTGAGCTGCAGTACTTTACTCGCATATAATGTACTTCTTGTATCTTCACAGGTAACCTACAGGATATCTGTGTAATCAGCACACCTACAAGAGACTTTGATAGATACGGAATTAATTCCTGGGACTGTGTAATCCTGCATAGCGCACTGCAGTATTAATTACACAAAATTCGGTGACAGCGTGGATTCTGTGGCTCTTAATAAAATCGCAATGCATGTGACAGATTGCATTTGTAGTTTGTAGCTATCAAACTCGCCAGACGTAATGGAAATCATTAAAAACTGGATACCAACTTTATTAGAAACTCTAACCTGTATCGCACATTTACGTGTGTGCTGTCAGTAGCGGTGTTGTCAATGCTGACACTTTGTTAGCTGAGCGTTTCTGGTCATATTCAGAGACACGTTTTGTGAAGTAACTCTACCCACTCACACGCCCAGACTTTCTGCATATATTTGAAGCATACTTTGAAGCAGAGAATGGAGCATACTTTGAAGCAGAGAATGGAATGTTTATCTGTAAGAAAAAATTCCGCTCCAGTGACCAGACAGTAAGTAGTTTTCACAGTTATCAATCCCCATACGGTTCTGTAATTATTCTCACACTCTACAACATTACCGGCGTTTTCCATTCAAATGTAAAAGACAAATTTAGTATCGGCAAATGTTATGGATATGTGAACCTGAAAATTGTTGCCTGTATTACTATATTACTGGAATGAATTGAAGAAGCTATCCACACAGTTTTCAATAACTTGCTTAGCCTTATAAATCTGTTGGTTTAACTTATTTACGTACGCATGCACGTCATTCCTTTGAAAGGGTAGAAGGGCTCAAATATTTGGGAACAACTTTAGCAAATCAAAATTCTAGTCAGGAGGAAATTAAGAGAAGATTGAAAACAGGGAATGCTTGCTATCATTCGGTGCAGAATCTTTTGTCTTCCAGTTTGTTATCCCAATTCTAAAGATTAAGATACACAGGACTATAATTCTGTCTGTTATTTAGATGGGTGTGAAACTTGGTTGATCACATTGAGGGAGGAATGTAGGCTGAGTGTGTTTGTGAATAGGGCGTTGAGGAGAATATTTGGGCTTAAGAGGGACGAGGTAACAAGGGAATGGAGAAAACTATATAATGAAGAGCTTAATTATCTGTATTCTTCACCAAATATAGTGCGGGTGGTAAAATTGAGAAGAATGATATGGACGGGGCACGTAGCGCTTATGAAAGAGGGGAGAGTCGTGTACAGGGTTTTGGTGGGGAAATCTGAGGGAAACAGACCACTGAGGAGATACAGTCGTAGATGGGATTAATATTAAGATGGGTCTTCAGAAAGTGGAGTGTGGGGTTATGGACTGGATCGAGCTGGCTCAGGATAGGTACAAGTGGCGGGCACTTGTGTATGCGGTAATGAACCTTCGGGTTCAATAAAGTGCGGGGAATTTACTAGCTTCACACCGGTTAGATTCTCAAGAAGGAATCTGCTGCATTGATTGAGTGAGTAAGTAAATATACATGCACGTCAATCCCAGTTGCCGCGCCATCCAAGGTGTATATCTGTAGCCGCTTCATTCCTGGGATCGCGGGTTTGAATCCCAATGAGAGTATAGTTGTTCTTCCTTTTTAGTTGTGCGTTGTAAAGGTAGCAACTTCTGCGACTAGCTGATCACTCGTTCAGAGGAGTCCTACCGATTGTGTGTGTATGTTTGTGTGTTTGTGTGTGTGTGTGCGTGCGTGTATGTGTAGGTTTGTGTGTGTGCGTGTGTTATGCGTGCGTGCGTGTGTGTGCGCGCGCGTCTAATTGTGTGTGATCTTGAAAACACAAACGAGGCACACTAGGTCCAATTTTGGTTCTAGTAATAAAGTTTTGGGCTTGTGATCTATTGTGTTCGTAGACTCCCTGAAGATGGAACTCCGGTGCCGAACATGTAGGTGTGATGTTTATCACGAATTGTGTTTTAAGATTTCTGTTTTATTGTACATTATTAAGCGCATTTTTTGGTCAATACATATGGAGTATTCGAAAATGCACGCTGTAACACACAATATCACATGTAATATTAAAATTCCGGTTTTAGCAGCTGTGCTGCTGACAGTTCAAATATTCGTATCCGTCTGTACCGAAACCTTATTTTATCTTTTTTTGATGTTTTGCTGACCGTGCATCTCAGTATAATCTTAGCAATTGACCAACTTAATGCACAAATTCTTGTTTTATAATAAGTTTACTGTATTCCTGTACATGTTTCGAGCACTGTTGTGCTCATCATCAGGAGGTCAAATTGTATTATACAGCATCTGGTATCGTCACACCTATAGGTAGCCGTCCGGTGCGCAGGTGTACCTGCGCATCAGGCGGCCACCTACAGAGAAACCCACATACACACACACAAACCCACACAGTACAAAACAAATTAAAACAACCACAGTACAAGATACACCCCAGTGAAATAGTCACAATTTAATCAAGTACCGTCAGTATAACGGGTCTTTCACGGGTGTAAAGTGCGGCCGGGGCGTGCTGCTGACCACTCACCCCCTTCTAGTGCCGCGGTCATGGAAGATTACAGCTATACCTCTACCCACCCTCTGGGCCACACCGAGCCTGTAACGGGATCACTTTACCTATTTTTACCCTCATTATAAAGTCACCCCAATGTACATGGCAATTCTATCCCCAAGAACTTCACCGTAACTCACTTCACTTCACTTCAAAACAAAATAACTTCACATAAATCAAGTCAGTCCACTCCACATCACTACACTCAATCCCCACTTCAATTCCCTTGCTTGTAACTACGTTCTTAACCCTCTTTCAAAACGTGTTTAATTTACAGTGGAAAGAAGCTAGGTTTCGCTTTATGAATTTTTACATTCTTTGCGTGAGTACTGTCAGACATATCAATTCCCCGAAAGGGGCGGTGTTATTGTACGACTAACAAGACAGGCAATGTACGCATTACGTAAAGTTGGGGCGCGTTTGTGCAACCATTGTTGTCGTGGAAAAGCAACAAGTATTGCATATTCTGAGGGTGTATCTATAATCCTGGGTATCCAACATGTAAAGCGCATGTGCCATGTTTTCATCTGCAAGCTGTCCGGCTCTACAATATTTTTCAACATTTTCTCATTAACGGCCCGATTTTGGAAAAACATTAATTGAACGCCAAATACGAGTGTTTTGATTTCCTCTACAACTTTTGTCTGAAACATTTTTCATTCTGAGAATAACTGAGAGAGACACGATCAAAAATATATATTGTTCTTCATGTAAAGTAACCGTTATTCATATCAGATTTCAATGAAACTTGAATTTCCTTGAAAGATTTTCGAAAAATAATAATAAAATCTCAAATTTCATTAAAATGCGTATGGACGGACGGACAGATGGACAGAGATATGACGAAGCTAATAGTAAATTTTCGCAATTTTGCGAAACCCCCTACAAACAAAATCATAAACTTTAAAAAAAGGACATTAATTGACGTGCGTTTACTGTATGACTTTCCCTGCAATGGTCACCGTCATGTAACATTTAGAGTCACAATGTATCTTACGTCATGCCTCTTGATGCTTCGTATTTTTTGTACCCCTTGCATGGGTATGTGTGCACAAGTGTTCTGCACTTCTGACTCAGGAACACTCTACAGATAATTGTTAACTTTTATTGTTGTACCGTGCATTTTGATATCTATAATGTCCATTCACCAATAAATGCACTCTATTAAACTTGACAAAGTTTTAAAATTTACATTAAATTCACTTTGACTTGCTCCTACATGTTTCGGTCTACAACCATCATCAGGGAGCCTTCATTAGTGCTGTTCGCTGTGTTGAGTACGATTCGCACTCAACACAGCGAACACTACACACACCATACCTATGACAAGCTGCCACACCACCGCATAACATATAACGTCATAGTTCTTTTTTTACCGAATCTTAGCCTAAATATAACTTTAGCTAGGCTCTAGTGAAGGCTCCCTGATGATGGTCGTAGACCGAAACATGTAGGATATCAAAGTGATATTTAATGCAAATTTTAAACGTTTAATGAAGACAAAGACACGTCAAAGTGATATTTAATGTAAATTTTAAAACTTTCTCAAGTTTAATAAAGAATGCATTTTTTGGTGTATGAACTTCATAAATACATGTCCATGAGAGAAACATTTGTTCTCACAGTCAACAAGTACAACTAAAATGGAGTGCTGCTGTGAATTATCGATGGACGCGACAAACGCAGGGCAGTTTGGAAACTTCAGCCTCTTTAATATGAAAGATAGATCATATTGGATTATCGATATTTTGGTGATAAATTCACGCCCACACTTTTCAACATCAAGCTAATATCTGTACTTCAGCAACATGTAATATCAACACCTTGACCGCTCTCGTTTTTCATTACACAGCCTTGGGGCACCAAAATTCCATGACCTTTGGATGCTTCCGACACGTAAAATAATTTCATATTTTTACCTTCGGAATTTTTTCGTGAACCACCAAACCAAAAAACCGCGTAATACTTTAAGGATGCCTCCAGTGTTTACAGCACGAAATGCTGGGAATAGCTATATGAAATGAACAGAAAAATCGCAGGAATGCAACTCAACACAGAAAATCTATACCCCTAAAACTAAACTAAACTCCGTGGCCTTAGTCCGCACGCGAACTATACCGACAGAGCGGCCGCCGCCGGTCGGCGAAGTTAGTGCCAACTTTTGCGGATAGAGGGGTGTCACGTGGTCAG
>Ga0131853_10008688_pt1 | contig 18522 bp, 11 predicted proteins | sample TergutLab28metaG_FD_92764 | JGI IMG/M metagenome (GOLD analysis project Ga0131853, IMG submission 92764) | Labiotermes labralis P1 segment gut microbial communities from Petit-Saut dam, French Guiana - Lab288 P1 (version 2) (version 2) | ecosystem: Host-associated > Arthropoda: Insects >... | reverse complement strand
TTCTCTGGCCAATATCTCCGTAACCATTGAACTTTGGATATAGGTGTTTTGGGTTATATCGTTATAGTTTGACCTAAGGAACACTCTCCCGAATTTAGGTCCTTTCCTCCTGGGACACCCTGTGTGTATATATATATATATATATATATATATATATATATATATATAGAGAGAGAGAGAGAGAGAGAGAGAAGTTATTTGTTTTGTGGTGAGTAATTGCTCTTTGTGATTGCCAGCTAATGATTGTTGTTTATGCCATCTGATCATTTCCTGCATTATAAGCTGACTGCTTGTCTAGTACATGGAGAATTATTTGTCAACATCCAGGGTCATGACAAATTGTCAGAGTCTCACAGTTAAAAGGCTAGGCACTGATACTAAGTCACAGACAGATGGATGCAGCCTCCACATAGGAGTTCCTTTTAGTTCATAAAGATTTTAAAATAATTGTGCCTGCAACAAGAAGTTAGTTCCCTTGGTGTGCAGTGTCATCGTGTATGTAAAGCACAGCATGATGCTCAAAATGTCAAATATTATGTAATTATATCTGCTGTCATGCACCCCCTGGTGGTACGTGATGGCATAGTTTGTTGGGGCACTGTGTTACATGCTGGAAGGTTACAGGTTCAATTCCCAATGTTGTCATTGGAATTTTATATTTACATAATCCTTCCAGCCACACTATGGCCCCTGGGGTTGATTTAGCCTCTAACAGAAATGAGTACCAGGAATATTTCCTGGAGGTAAAGATGGCCGGTGCATAGGGCTGACAATCTTACCACCTTCATGTGCCGATTGTCGTGAAATCTGGGAGCCTCAACCTCCTGGAACCCTCTGGGCCTGTCCAGGCCTGTAATGGGATTGCTTTTACCTTTACCTTTACCTCATGCACCCCGTTTTTAAATTCCTGTCTTCTGCAAGTCAGTATGGGAATATGGTTTTGGCATCAGAGGCTTAATATATGATTTGGTTGTATCATTTGAGAAATTGCGGAGTGGGGGAGTGGAGTGAAGAGGCAAAAATATCCTCTGTGTTGCAACAGGGAGAATTTCATTTACATACCTATAAAGTATCTGGAAATGCAGGGGTGGAGAAGGCAATTTCCAGACAGTAAATTGTTAATAGATACACAAGAAATAATCAAACACAATTGAGTTTTTAAGTGTTGAATAAAGCAATATGTTTCGACCTTTTTTTAATCAGATATCATCAAGCTGAACATATGTAATATAAGCCATAATAAAATTCCTTACTTGATGTGATACGATATATTTGTTAACTGCAATTGGGTTGACACCTGATGGCAGTAGTACAATACACATTTACACACAAACAATACACAGAACAACACAATGAAACGGAATACCCGGAACAGAACATACATAACAATAAGAATACATAAACATAACAATAAGAACAAATAAACATAACGATAAAAATACATAATTTACGAAATTAAACAGAAGCATACAAAACATACAGTCATATATACAATGATAAAAAATGAAACCAAAAGAATATGAGAGAAATTGAGATCTTATTCATTATAGAATGGTGTCTTTGTTTACATCATAAGTATGGATAAAAACAACAGTTAAAATATTTCGAAATAGTTAAAAAAAAAAATTGGGGTTGGTGGGGAGTTGTTAAGAATGCTGTTGACCATTGGCAGTGTAGATAGTACAGTCTTTATTTCCACAGTCTATGGGATCTGGTATTGGTGATCGTTCCTGGTGGTAAGATATATTCAGGCTTGGCCAAGCCATCATGAAGTATCTGGTATCGTTTAGTAGATAACTATTCCTTATGTATCTATTAATTTGAAAACACAACAGGTATGTCCAAACTTAAAACCATGAAAACCCTAAGATTAAGTAAATGGTTAACTTTGAATGAGGAGGTAGCATGTAAGAAATTAGTACAAGGGGGTGCTGATAAGTCCTTAGCCCGACCTACTTCCCGATGTCATACGACGGAATTGATTGTGTCGTTGGAAAGAAGGATCTGTTCATGTGCTGAATTGCAAGTTTTTTCTTGTTAGAGAGGCTGAAAGGAAGCATGTCAGGTGACGCGCATGATTTCAACAACATACAGACACAAGCTGTTATCAAGTTTTTTTTCCTGCAAGGCAAGGCACTGAAGGAAATTCATGCCATTCTGACAGAAACATTAAGGAAACATGCACCATCGTATGCCACTGTCAAAAACTTGGTGGCCCAGTTTAAACTTTGTGATTTTTCCACCTGTGATGCGCCTCGTCCTGGACAACCCAAAGCAGTGAACACCCTGGAGATTATTGATCAAATTCACAAGCTAATCATGGAAGACCGCCGGATTTTGGCTAAATCAATAGCTGAGCAACTGGCCATCTCACATGAGTGGGTTGGATCCACCATTCATGAAGATTTGGACGTGCGGAAGCTCTCTGTGAAGTGGGTCCCAAAATGCCTGAACGCAGATCAAAAATGTCAACGTTGCCAGTCGTCTGAGCAACTTTGGGAATTTTTTTGGCGCGATCCAAATGATTACCTGTCGCGATTGGTGACCATGGATGAAACATGGTTATATCACTATGACCCAGAGACAAAGGAACAATAAATGGAGTGGCAGCATAACGGCTCACCCTGCCCAAAAAAATTCCAAGTGCAAAAATCCATGGAAAATTTCTCGCCTCGATTTTTTTGGGATCAAGGCGATTTCCTCATTGATTATATTCCAAAGGGCCAAAGTATCAACGTGAAGTATTACTTATCTCTGCTGGTGCAATTGAAGGACATTTTGAAGGAAAAATGCCGTGGGAAGTTCACCAAGGGGGTCTTGTTCTTGCATGATAGTGCCCCGGCTCACCAGGCACTTGCAACCCTGGCCTACCTGGGCTTCCATTGTCTTGATCACCCACCCTATTCTCCAGATCAGGCCCCATCAGACTACCACCTGTTCCCTGGACTGAAAAAACAATTGAAAGGTCGCTATTTTTCTTCCAACGCAGAGGTCATTGCTGCCACGGAGACCTGGTTGGACAGACAACCTTCTGAATTTATTTTGAGTGGCTTACAAAAGTTAGAGCTAAAAAGTGTATTGAGCTTCGTGGGGAGTATGTTGAATAAATCCCAAGTTTGGTCGCTGTAGCTTGTTTCCTTCCTGGTCAGGTTAAGAAGTTATCAGCACCCCCTCTAAAGTGCAGTAAGGTAACAGAACTGAGAAACTTAGGCAAATCTGTTTATAAGGTAAGTTGTAAGTGGGAAAAACAAATCAGAAAAATAGCACTAGTAGGAGAGATGGAAGGAGTGTAGTGATATTGTACTAAGAATAACTGGAGTAAGTACTGCATGGTAAAGGGCACTGTTTATAAAACCTACTACATGTACGTGGGCTGCCTACTGCATAAACCTGGTGGCAACGGTTTCAGTCACCTTTACCTCTGTTCATTTTTACTTTCTATTCAGTCAATAAATATTCAGATTGTTGTATCACTTCAGACACTTCATAGGTCAGTAAAGTCCCGTCTCAAGACTCGGCTTCAGTTTCATCTTGCCCACAAACTGGGAGATGAGAAGAAACTGATGGAATATCATCAAGAACTCGAAGATGTTATAGAGGATCAGCTGTCACTGGCTTCAATTCACTATCTGCGTTCTCACTACCAGGAGGCTATTGACATCTATAAACGCATCTTACTGGATAACAGGTTAGTGTGTTGCAAGTGTTAAATTCTCAACCCCGCAGAGTTCGCTCTGTTCCTCTACCACTTTTGCATTGTCTGTCTTTCTTTCTGTCTGTCTCTTGCTCTTGTATATTTTACATATGTTTTGTTTATGTCCTTTTAAATTCCTTATCCTTTGTGTTTCCATGTGGGTGATGTGCTCTGTGTACTCCCTTGCGTCCAGGACAAATGGAATTGCACACCGACAAGTCAGGAAGAAAGAGAAGGACAGAGAAGAGTTTTTCAAAAGGCTGCATTTCAGAAATTATAACTTTCTTGTAGTTGTTGTGTATTTGTGTCTTATTAGTATTTCTAAAGCCAGGATAAAGTGGATGTCATTTTGTTATTACTTCTGTCTACCACCCTGATGGAATAGTGCAACTGTACATAAAATCTCTGAACCCTTATTGAAACTGGGCCATCACTAATTCTCCACAAATATGCACAGACAGTTGCGCGATACACTGAAATTTTATCTTGCTGCAGTTCCTGCATAGTATTGTTGAAAGTACCACATGAGGTCTCAGGCATTTGCTTTAGCCTAAAGGGATGAGGCATCTGAGAATGTTGCTGAGGGGAGTGTTTGGACCTAAGAGGGGGGACATGACAAGAGGATGGAGGAAAGTACATAATAAGGAGCTTATAATATATAGTTTTTACCAGATAGTATTACCTACTTACTCCATGGTGCAGAGTCTTTCTTGAGAAGCTAACTGGTTTGCAGCTAGTCAAGAAATTCCCCGCATTTCACAGAACCCGAAGGTTCATTACCACACTCACAAGCGTCCACCACCTATACCAGATAGTATTAGAGCAATAAAATCAACAAAGATGAGATTGGTTGGGCACATACTACATGTGGGAGATGAAAGTGTATACGAGTTTGACTGGAGTGTCTCGGGAATCCACTCAGGATGGGCAGAGATGTAAGGATAATATTAGAGTAGCTAATAATGAAATAGGGTTATGAGGATATGCACTAGTTTTATGTGGCCCAGGATGGGTGTGAGAGTTGAGCTGTTGTTAAGAGTGCAAGTGCTTTGCTAGATGAGAAACTGTGATGTGAAGAAGGATGTTGCTCCATGGAATTAGCACTGACATTCATTTTGATTTAATGCAGGGAATACTTGGCTCTGAATGTCTATGTGGCACTGTGCTACTACAAACTGGATTACTATGACGTATCGCAGGAAGTTCTGGCTGTGTATCTGCAGCAGTTCCCAGACTCTGCCATTGCTATCAATCTGAAGGCCTGCAACCACTTCCGACTCTACAATGGGAAAGCTGCCGAAGCTGAGATAAAGTCCCTTATGGCAAGTCTTTTGAAGAAACTCTGTGTTTATTTTAATTGACAGTGAATACTTTCTTTACATGTGCTTTCAGTTTGAATTTCATTTTCAAACAAGATAAGTCAACCAGTCGTAGCAAAATGGATCAAATTGTTGATGTTCCCCTACATGTGGCTAAGAAGTATTGTCATTGGGTGCACAGATTTCACATGAAGCCTACACAGTTTATTGAACTGTATTAGCATTGCATCATTCACAGATGCCACCTGGAAGTCTCAGATATTAAAGAGTTTTTTCAGTGGCCTATAGATGTCACTGCAGCCGACACAGTTTACTGAACTACCAGGCAACGGAAGTCACTTTAAGTAGTCCATCGTGCTTTGCTTAAGAGTATGCTTGCGCTGGGTAGCATAACTTGTCTGTAGGTTTTAAAACACTAGACTCCAGCTGTGTGAGATTTGACACTATGACAGTGGTGACTGTGATGCCTTGCTGGAAACTGCAAACATTTCAATGTATGGTACTGCCTGTGTCTTCAGGGTAGAGACACTGTTCTCATTTTTATGGAATTTTATATCAGCATCCAAATGCCAGGTTGAGGTCTTGGTTATTTCACTTTGATCCCTGGTTGATGATGTGTTTTTTCTTCAGGGCAGGTGCTGGAATAGTACCTCAAGTTATGGCATGATGGCTTCCTTCTGCATCCTTTCTGGTTCTTTAGTCACTTATTATCGTATCACATTCAAAACACTATCTCAGCTACTGAGGGTCATGAAATAAAACCACTGACAAATAAATACATTTATATTTACAGCACAAGGGTGGTATACATTGTGTGTGATGAACTTGAAACTAGAGTACAGATAGGATGGTGAACTTGTGTCTTAACGACTGTTCTTTAAAAGGGTACACAAGACAAAAATACAGTAGAACTTCTACCCGGCTCACCAATTATCCAGATCGGCTTGGCCCTTTGGGTAAACTTGTCTAGAATTCTACAAAAGTAACTTGCCTTTAAATTACCGGTTATCAGATCAAGTACAGTACAGTGTTATGGCTTCTAGAACTACAAATGAGACATGGTCGGAAGGTTTAGACGCAAGTATGTACTGTAAATAGTAACAGCCAAACTTCAAATTGCCAGTGTAGCGTATTTTCAGAGAAAAGTCCACTTATTCGATTTTTCACACGTCCGGATTGCTTGCAATCCCAATTAGTCTGTATAAGTGGACTTCTGCTGTACTGAGATGTTGCACTGGAGTTGAATATTGGTATTGCACTGTCATCAAGATTGCTGGAAACTTACGGAAGATATTTTATCCTTTAACACGTTGTGTTACAGGATCAGAGCTCCTCATCATTCATTTTTGGACATGATCTGATACGTCACAACCTGGTGGTGTTTCGAGGAGGAGAGAGTGCCCTGCAAGTGCTGCCTCCTTTAGTAGATGTTATTCCTGAGGCTCGACTCAATCTTGTCATTTACTACCTCAGACAGGTGAGGTTCATGACAGTGTAGGTTTTGTTATTCCTTTTGAAATTGCTGTTCAATAAAGGGGTTCACAGCTTTTCCAAATATCTAAGAATCACCACAGAATTCTGGGCACCAGGAGGATGACATGAAGCAAGATTACATGGTCAGGGCTCTTAAATATTAGGCACCACCATACAAAATTTAGTCACCACATCAACTTGACACCAAGGATTTGTGTGCCCTTGCTTTACTCTTCAACTTAACATATTCACTGTTATGTGGGTTGTGTAATCACATTACACAGTTGCGTATATGCACATTAATTTAGGTTTAAGGATTTTGCATTTTACAGTACTTTTGTTTGAAAGATTAAAATATGTCACTTTGAAAACAATTTCATTGAAAGACAGATTTCATTAAACACAGAGTAATATTGCAGTCTCCTGATGTATGACTGTGTTTGGTCTCATACTAAAATACCAGAAGCTTCTGTGCCAAAGATGGAGACAGCGTGTTCTGCCAAAATGTCGGTACCTGTCAGACCAGGCACGCCACAGTATTATATGTAAAAACCTTAAGTCATGCTCTCGTACTGTAATGTTATCAAGTAGACAATAATAGGAGCACAAGAGGGTAGCACAAACCAGTTTTTTCCTCAAGACAACTGCAATGCCCAGTTCATTATTACGTAGCACTCATAGTATAAATGTATCCTTCTGTTTTATAGTTCTGGAGCTATTGCTGTTAGGTGCTTTTGATAAAGTTTGTTTTCAGCAATTTTCTGTTGAAATTGCAAATCGTTTTTTCCCTGACTTTCAACATAATTCTCCTTTGCGTAGGAAGAACCAGAATCCTGTTCATCCTGTATAAACATAAATTTCTGTTGCAGGACGATGTGCGGGAGGCATATCAGCTAATCAAGGACTTGGAACCTGCAGTACCACAGGAGTACATTCTGAAAGGGGTTGTGAATGCTGCCTTGGGTCAGGAGAATGGTTCAGTATGTCAGCAGGCATAACTACCATATTTACCTGAATATAAGATGAACCCTCTTACTAAGCTTCGATTTTCAGGAGCATGCCTGTACAGAGCATTTTTAAGTTTTTGTGTTCATGAGTGATTAAAGATGTCACCGCCTATTTTTCAAGCGCTGAATTGGGAAAAAATTTATATCTTGTATTCAGATAAATACAGTATCTTTGTTGTTGCTTGCTTAAACTCTTCCTGTTTCTCTTGATTTCGTAATTTTATGACAGAGATTGGATTCTTTTACATAATGATATATGTCCAAGGCAGTTGTGGGGCTCACCTTTATATCCTAGGCTCAAAGCAAATGGGGCATGAAACTGATAAGCTGATCACTTATTTCAGTGTCATGCTAAGATTACGAATGCATGGAGCTATACCTCCACTCTCCACATGGCATGGTGCTTATTTAAGCACACAGTCAACTTCTTCATCTGGCTTTACCTTGTATGAAAAAAGGAAATGGCCAATTTTGCCTTGTGCCTAAATTTCTGTAACTATGAAGTTTAGAAAAGAAATATTTATCCTTCATATGCCGATTGTCTAGAAATTCTGGGAGCCTCAAATTCCTCAAGCCCAAAGTGCCTGTCTATATGTGTAATGGTGTAGCTTTAATACGCAGAAAGTTGCAGTAAGGTGTGTTACCATGGCAGTCCTCTTCCATTTATTGATTTTCTTAGTAATTGAAATGTTATCTTCATTACAGAGAGAACATGTAAAAATAGCCCAGCAGTACTTTCAGTTGGTTGGTAGCAGTGCTAGCGAGTGTGACACCATTCCAGGTCGCCAGTGCATGGCATCATGCTTCTTTCTTTTGCGTCAGTTTGAGGACGTTCTCATATACCTGAGCTCCATCAAGAGTTACTTCATCAATGACGATAGTTTCAACTTCAACTTTGCTCAGGTTTGTGTGCTGTTTATGTCGGTTGTCATAAAAACCTTCATTGTTAGACGTAATATTTTCCTTCTTTGTAGTGTTGAGATTGAGCATGCACCAAACCTCACTCTCATAGCTGTTGCACATGGTTTAGTTGGTTTTGTTATGTGTAGGAATATTGACATAATCCTTCTGGCCATGCTGTGGCCCTGGGGTCAACTCAGCCTCTAACACAAATGAGTACCAGGAATATTTCCTGAGGGGTAAAAGTGGCAGGTGCATAAGGCTGACAACCTTACCACATTCATGTGTCAATTGTCTTGAAATCAGGGAGCCTCAACCTACTGGAATCCTCAGGGCCTGTACAGGGATTGCTTTGCCTTTATGTGTAAGAATGTATATTTGGCTGGTAGGGCAGATTTGATCAAAATTAGTAATTTAGTTTAGGTGGAAAGGAAATTGACTCATGTCTGTATAGCAGCTTAGTGGGGACAGAGAGAGAGTGTAGGTCGGGTACAGTAAGCTGGCATGCTAACCGTTTTTTCAGTATCAAAATTATTGGTTTTGGGAACTTTCTGGAGTAAAAATTCTACACCCTGACAGCTTTCGGACACCTCATATCTTGTAGGAGCAGATACTATGTTAGTCACACTTGCACATTAAGAAAAACCAGTAGGATGTGAGCAGGGATTCATATGAATTGTGGCATGAGGGACAGCATTAAGTTATTAGTAGCCAATGACAGGAATGTATTTAAAATTTTAAGTTTTGAACCTATTAGGAAGTATGGAAATTAAACACTCAGTCAGTTGGGAACAGTAAGAAAATTGAAGGGGCAATGAATTTTGAAAAGTGCAAGTTTATAAACCCAGTGCCAGGCAATAGCCTGTTTTGTACATAGGCACTGAAAAGTCGAATTCATGTTACACTAATTCTGATAAACATAATTTAAAATCATAAATTTATAATTATTTATTTACAAGGTGTCGTGTGGTTCTTATAAGAGAACACATTCTGCCATTTGTGTTTAGGATAATTGAGAAAAATTTGTGAAGTGGTCCTAAATACAGACACAAGGTGAATAAGCTTTCAACGCCGCATCTAGGCTTCGACACAGTATGTGTATAACCAGATTTTGTCAAAGAATAAGAGAGAAAATTTAATATTGTACATCCTCCATTCAACTATATTACATATACATTATTTGTTTCCAACTTGTTGCACAGTGTTCTGATCATCATTAATTTGCTCAGACATGTTTCAGCCACAGCTTATGGGTCAACTTACATGGGAGAGAAAAAAAAAAAAGCAATCCCTCTATAGGCCTGGAGAGGCCCTGAGGGTTCCAGGATGTTAAGGCTCCCAGACTTCAAGACAGTCGGCACATTAACCTTTATCATTCAGAGTTTTAATTCAGTCTTCGTGTTCAGGGTACGGTGTTTATCTTAGACGGCCCTTTAAATCATTGGGCATAAACGTTTATATCTTATGAACCGAAGATGATGAAATGATGCAATAATCTGCATTCTGTTGGGAATAAATCAGAGATATTTCGGTTAAAAAAAAAAGATTCCGTAGAAATGTTTAGTGCCTACATGCAGGAAGTTAATTTTAAAAATGTTGTAATTTTCAATTTATTTTACTTACGTTTCTCTTTTGGACCCCACGTTTGCATAGGAAATTCCAGCTTCAGGATTTGTGGAGTTGTGCCTTGTCTTGGTAGCATCAGGAACATCATCTCACTACACACATATATTTCAACACTTCACTGTTAACTTTTCTCTACACACCACTCACTATTCACACACGCCACCGTCATGAACCGAGAAAGACCTATGTATGTTGAGTTTTGTTCCAGTATACCAACATGCGGTATCATTTCCAGTATGTTTTTTACGAAGGGGAATAGAGAATTTCTACGTGGTATTTCCTTACTCCGTCAAGGAAAGAGTAACTAAAACAGAGATATTTCAGCAGTTGTCTAAAGGCATAAAATTCTGTTGCCTAAATAAATGATGCAGTCACTCGATGCCCCTGCTTCTTCACTCTCGCTGTCCCAAACCAGTTCATATATCCTGTTTGGAGACAGGAACCCGGCCCTCTTCCTTACAGACATTGCAGACTGCTGACTCAGAAAGAATATTCAGTCTGGGCTTATTATTAGGAAGTTGGAACAAGTGGTAATGCATTGAAATGCAATATTATTTCAGCTGGTTTATGGCTCAGACTATTTACAAATCAGTCTGTTTATTTCCATATATGAAACTGCAGTTGGAATTATAAGCCCATTAGAGTTTGCGAATGAGGCTTCTCACTTACAGTTAATTTATGGGAAAATTGTGACCTCACAGTGCTGCCAGTAATTACCTATATTTATTTGTGTGGGTGAATTTATGCATCCTGTTTAAGTTATTTTTCAAATTGCCCTTCTGGAATTGAGCAGAAACTGAATTGAAATGTAACATGGGCTTTAGAGACAATCTACCAGTTTCATCTTATCATATATAGACAGTTGTTGCTTAGTCCCTTTTAATATTAATATATCCTGCAATAAGAGCGGCTCTCTTTCGGCTACAGAATGAGAACACAGTATTATATACAAGTCACTACTCAACAGAGTTCTTCGCAGCGGGGTACACAGCAAGAAAATACTACAAAGCACACTGGTAGAAGTTCCTGTAACAGCATTGCATGGCAGAGTGAATGAGGCTTCACATTGGAATTTGTTGATGAAGTGCTGCTACGTTGCACCGCTAAACATTTCTTCAGAAGGAAATGAAAGGCGTCAGTTGCTTAGCATATAAACAAACATACAAGGTTTCGAAGAATACAGGCTAGCTAGAAATTTGCTATTCATGAGGTGCGTATGGGTAAAGTGGCTGGAGTGAGAATCTGACCACAAACCATTATATAATGTGGAGATAATGAGTGGGGCTATAATTCTGAGCCTCTACATGAGTGTGCTGAGCATTTAATAGCTGGCCACAGTGCACCAGATATGGTGCGTTCGTAAGATGTGGATTTTAAATGGACGCACCACAGATGGTGCGCCGTAAGATAAAGGTTAAGGTGGTAAGGTTGTCAGCTCTACACACCGGCCACCTTTATCCCCTAGGAAATATTCGTGGTACTCGTTTCTGTTAGAGGCTGAGTAGACCCCAGGGCCATAGTGTGACTGGAAGGATTATGTCAGTGAAAAATTCCAATGACACCATCGGGAATCGAACATGCGACCTTCCAGCTTGTAGCACAGTGACTCAACTAACTGTGCCACCACGTGATGGGAGAGGAGAGATATCAGTGTCCAAATAAATTGACACATAAACTGCGCACGTCGATAAACGTGTGAGCTCCCTGAAGGTGACCACGATCTGTGGATGAAACATGTCTGAGCAATAATTAATAAAAATAAAAACATGCAACAAGTTAGTAACAAATATTGTTTATGAAATACAAAAGGAAATTGTATTGTGACCAGTTATTTATAAACCTGGACCAATTCTATTTAGAAACACGTAGATCCCCTGAATTTAAACTTGCTCACCATCTGTAAGCTAAGATGGGTTATATTCTTATTCTTCTATGTTCCATCATAGCAGGAGTGACTTCAGCTCATCTCATTTCATCACTAGCTTTCTGAAATTTGTGTAAGGAACACTAATAAAAATGTCCCATTTTTGTCATTTCAGGCACAGGCAGCTAAAGGCAATTACAAGGAGGCTGAAGAAACTTTTCTGATGATTCAGAATGAGAAACTGAAGAGTGACTATGTTTACATCAGTCACTTGGCTCGATGCTGTAAGAAAGTTTTTGTCTGTTTCCGTTTGTCAGAACATAAATTTCTGTCTTCCATGTACAATATGTGTTCTGTGTGTCTACTGTGTATTTGTCTGTGTGCATGCAGATATAATGAATAAGAAGTCCCAACAGGCATGGGAACTTTACCTCAAGATGGAAACGTCAGCTGAGTCATTCAGTCTTCTGCAGCTCATTGCTAATGACTGTTACAAGATGGGACAATTCTGGCATGCAGCAAAGGCATTTGACATGCTAGAGAGGTTGGATCCCAGTCCTGAACATTGGGAGGGCAAGAGAGGAGCATGTGTTGGAGTGTTCCAGCGCATTGTTGCAGGCCAGCAAAACAAGTAAGTTGTATAGTTTCTCATGCCACATTTTTTAAAATTGAAACTGAATTTGTTTAATTTCCATGAATGCAGAACTTGTTAATACCTTTGGATACATTACAAGTCATAGTAAATCATTACATATGGTAGTCTGTTACTGCTCTGTGATATTAGCTTCAAATTAATGAAGTGTTAATTTTAACCTTCTTTATTTACATTAAAATATTCAACTACAGAGTAGAAGGAATGAGCATTTATATCATTTTTATGCTTATGTATATTGTTTAATACTGTCAGTCAGATGTTAGATACTTTGTGGGAGATGGTTAAACACCTGAATGCCAGAAGAATAGATTCTGTTTTGATATAGTGATAAATTTGTTAAAGGTTGGTGAAAATTAAATGTTTGTGTAGAATTTATGTTATGAACATCAGAATTCATTTTCAGTTTATTTTTGTTGTTGGCAGCAAATAAAAGAAGATTAAATACATGTTATGATCGAAGTGAAGGTGAAGTTTTTAAAGTCTCTGCATTATTATAGTAATTACATTTTTCTTGAAAATTCTTCATATGTTTCCATTGTTTACATAAAAATTAGCTTCAGACTCTGTTTATGAATTCAAAATAGCAGTTTCATATTTCATGTGTGTGTGTGTGTGTGTGTGTGTGTGTGTGTGTGTGTGTGTAATTCTGCATGGGCCGGTGATAACTCAATCGGTATAGCAACTCGGTATGGGCTGGACGGTTTGGGAATTGAATCCTGGTGGGGGCGAGATTTTTTGCACCCATCCAGACCGGCCGTGGGGCCCACCCAGCCTCCTATAATATGGGTACCGAGTCTTTCCCGGGGGTAAAGTGGCCGGGGCATTGACCACCGTCTCCCATCTTGCGCCGGGTTTAAAGAAACAGTAGAGTTATACCTCTACTCCCCCTCTGGGCCTTCATGGCCCGTTCTAGGGTGAACTTTACCTTTACCTTTACCCATGTGTAATTCTGGAACATGAAGCATTCCTGTTTGAACAAATATCACATTAAGGGCAGTCAAAATTAACATTTTCTTGAACTGCTGTCCCTGTTGTTGCTGTAGGGAGCTGCTGACAGAAGTAATACAGCTGCTGCGAAATACTGCCAACTCACAGGTTGAACAGATAATCCGCGTGATGAAACGCTGGGCCAAGGACAACCGCATAAACGTCTAACACATGACACACCCTCCATCTGCACACTGCGCACAGTGTGACATGACTTGCACGCTGCAGTTCCTAATTCAGTTATGAATCTTATTAATCCACTTTTACAATGTTTGATTTTATATTTATTGTTATATGATCATAATATTTATTTATACATACTAATTTATTCAGATTTAGGGTGCACACAATAGTGAACATTAATATTATGGTCATCTGGGTCGGGTGCAGTGCAGTGTCATGCACCTGCTTGTCCACCATCAAGGCATCACACATCGGAAGACCGCAGTCGTATTAGTAATTTATCATTTGCACATGACTTTGTTGTCTTGTAGACATAAAGGTCAGTTTTGCCTCATAACTGTGATCTCATACCGTCCATTTTGTATTTTGTAGAAATGTGACAAGTTGTAATTTTATGTTTTAAAGTAAATAAATATTTAAAGACTTCTGGCGCTCTGCTCTTGGTGGTTTAGAAAATATGAAACAAGAAGGTAAGCCAAGATGTTGTATTAATATAAATGTGCCATGTTTTATGATTTGTGTGTTTGTTGTTATTTTCATTTTGAAAGAGGAGAGCAGAAAGTAGAAATTCATAATTAGGAAAGATAAATTTTGAAGAACATAATGGAGTAATTGGGGAGAAACTTTGAGGAATCACCATGGAGCAAATCGCAAGGGGCAACAATGTGATGAAATTGCCTCAGGCAGCTGGACGCATCTGTTGGGAACCAGAAGTCTGGCATTTCCCAGATCATGGTCTTTATTGTTGATGGATACACAAATGTGGCAGGAGCTAACTTTCATCAGAATTGGCAGCTGTTCTGTCAGTCACTGTTGGTGTATGAATTGTCTGCTTTGGCTGTTCCTGTTTAGTCTGCAGTGCACTGTACATGCACCCTGATACATTTCCTTTTGTCATTGTACAGTGTCTGCCTAACCTAAGTGTAGTTGTCTGTGAAACAAACGGTGCATTTCATAAGCAGATGGTGAGGAAATGGATCTAAGAGAGGTGAGGAGTTGATCAGAGTCCATTATGCTTATTTTCTTATTCAGTAAATTTCTATACCTACAGATCTGGTGCTATTATTACTGTCTTTTGTTGCGTTTTTTTGAAGAATTCACTGTTAAGGATGCATTCTGCATACATGAAATATATTTTTATACTTGCTGTGTGGCTCATACCTGTTCAGTAGATTCCTAGTATTTATTTCAAAACAGGTAAGTAATTTTAGATCTTTATGGCAATGAAGTTTTAGAGTGCATTTTTCTTGGTTGTGACACTATGTAGTCTGCTAGGCAGTGACTTTATCTTCAGGCTAATAATTGTCTTCATATTCTAGACGATTACAGTTGCAGTGCAAGATGTTGCTCAAGTTTTAAAAGAGAGTTCCCTTCTGAATTTTTTTTAACTTATTCTTTGGATAGTTATTCTTTTTTGTAACATTCAAGGAGTAATAATTCAATAGTTCCCCACTTTTTATACAGTACACAGCTGAAAGGAAACTTTTTGTTTCCCCTTTTTCCCACTTATGATTCAGAAGATATTTCTTGATGACATATTATGAGGCAATCTGCAGCTGTTTTGCTTTTATAAAAGTATCATTTTGTGTAAATTCAGGTTCTAATGACAGTTATTGCCCAAGTAGTGGTCTTTTGGGTTTTTCCTCCATGTAGTATAATGTGTTTGTTCAGGTGGATGCTTCAGTTGAAGACTGTCATGTGAAGAGGAGTTTTATATAAAAGTTCAACACGGACAGTTTTGTCCTCTTTTTATTTGTCTTTCATCTCCTGCAATTTACTGGTTGTTTCTGGTGAACATATTTTTGTAGCGCAGTTTCAGCAGCTATCTTCAGTATATAGAATTGACAAGTCAATGTTAATATTTTAGTTCCTTTCCAATTTTCCCTCAGACCTACAATTTAAAAGAAACACTTTCTGGTACATATTTCTGAACTTTGTATCAAATGGTGAAAATACATCTTAATTAGTTGCATTGGTACATATAAAGAGAAACATTTGTTACTTGTATGATCATACCATGCATATTGAATAATAAATTATTATATGCATAAATAAGTACAGTAAATTTATATTAAATTACTCTGATGTGTTTTGGTGTTAATACACCGTCTCCATGGAGTTTACAAGTTGTGTTAGCTAAAGTCATGAATCATTAAATGACAAAATACAATGTAGTAATGTGTAATCTTAGTAAATGTGACCGCATATGTAATTCCTGGTTAGGTGTGTGTGTGTGTGGTGCAGAGTAAACAGGTTCCTGTTTACTCTGCACCTAACCAGGAATTACATATGCGGCCACATTTACCAAGATTACACATTACTACATTGTATTTTGTCATTTAATGATTCATGACTTTAGCTAACACAACTTGTAAACTCCATGAAGATGGTGTATTGACACCGAAACATGTCAGGGTAATTTAATGTAAATTTACGGTATTGATTTGTGCATATGTTGGTATATAATAAACAATTTAAGAGACATTTGTGTTGTATATCTTTTTGATTTACCATTTGGATTGCACAGAGTGTAGAAAAATGTTGCATGATTGGAGATGACTGTAAAAATACTCTTTTATGTGGTCTGATAGATATTTACTGACATCTTGGAGGAATAATCAGCTGTGTATATCTTCAGAATACTCTAAAATGTCAGTAAGTTTGTAAAAGACTTTGTGACATCACATTCCTGAAGACAGCAATATTCATAGAAGAATGTTGAAGAATATGCATATTTGTTCTTCGCCATCTGTGTCTTGGATATGCGTTGTAGAATGTGGAATATACATACACACTGTAGTTCAGGACTTGCCACATCCATGGGATTTACCATTTCTTGGGTAAGCTCTTAATACTGCATCATTTTATAGTGCTTACACAACATTCACTGAAACATTAAATATATTTTAGTTGTGTACGCATGTATGATTATTTTGTGCAATTGCATCATCACCAAATCACTGCACATAAAATGGTAAATGGGGAGGCTCTGCATGCACTTATGCAAGTTATGCTTTCAAGAACCCTTAACTTAGGAATCCAATTGAAATTACAGTGAAATATTGCAAGTGTGTCTATATTTACTTAATATTTCAAGGTTTATTTTTTCCTTCCTAGTGTATTTGATATTAACATATTAATATGTTACATTGTTAAACACATGATGAGTCAGACATAAAATTGGTTCCTTCTTATGATAACTTTTGCTTCCATGTACTGAAGGGTCTGGCTTCCTAAATTACAGTATTTTTGTCTTTCTGTACCCTGTGTAAGAGATACTGTCATTGGTCTGGAAGGTATGACAAATTTTAAATTAACGTCTCTATTAATACTAGTTCTTTGCTGTATTTTAGATTTAAAATACACATTGCAGGTCATTAGCCTTACAAAAGTGACAAACTGAGGGACATGCAGCTTTGTCATGTACATGAATGAATTCTAATTATGCTATGATCACTGTTACAGTAGGTTAAAGCAGAATTGTAACCCACTGGCCAATACAGTGGGAACACCAAAAAGAATGTTCCTACAAGGACCAGTTCTGGGGCCTACACAGCCTCCTGTTCAATGGGTACCAGGATTCATTCACAGTGGGGTACAGTTCCTGAGGTGTGAAAGTAACCCCAAACCCCTCTATAGTGCTGAGGATGAGAATGAGTGGCGCTATACATCTACTGCCCCTATAGGCCTTCATGGCATGGACATGGGAAACTTTTACTTTTGCTATTTATATTTAGTGTTTTTTTCCTCCTTTAAAATTCTTCCATTTTTTATTTGACCCCTGTATGTTCACTGCATCAAACAGCTGCAGTTGCACTGCCGCAGTATGTACAGTGTAGAGCATATTTTTACACTTGTGTAATTTTTGTTTTATGCATACTACTAGGTTTTAAGTACTGAAAACCCGAATCTGAGCATCCCACTGTCTGATAAACTTTGCCCCTTATTATCATGCTTATTATATCGGTGTCCCTGAAGGACTAAAATATATAGACCTGGTAGTGGATCGGTAGAGGGGGTTATATTTGGGAACCTCCCCATCCCTCTGAATTTTCAGTCTGTAAACATGTGGGTATCAGGAGGGAAATTTTGTTGTTTTTCTTAGCTCCTAGCTATATTTTCTCGGAATAATCACTGTGGTAGTGGCAGCAGATTCGTGGTGTGCTGTTGCGCATTATTTACAGTGATTGGGTGTGTTTGTTTCTGTGTAGGCATATTCGTGAATTGAGTTACAACATTGAATGGTTTTTACTGAAGAAGGATTCGTGGAATACATTTAACGGTCGAACAGTATTTTATAACTGGGTAAACAGAAATGTATTATGGTGTTCCCGTATTTAATACGGTGGATTTTGTTGTATGTGATGAAGGTTGTGTTTTGTTTCCACAGCCGCTCTTGGCTGTATTGAATGCGTTCCATTCTGAACGTGCAGAACGCAGTCAGCAATTACCGTGGGCCCTAGAACAGTCACGTTGAAATGAGCAAGTGGCACTGTAAGTACAGTAGTATCAATACCTTACATTACCACAAGTATAAGCAATGCCTTTACTTTCGTCCAACAACTTTCTTTGCCGGTTTATACTTTTGTACCAGCGACTTAAGGGTTTGTCGGATTTTCATTAAATTCGGTATAGGAGTTCTTTGCAAAAAGTTGTCGATAAGACTTGGGTTTCGTCAAAATTGGCTCGGTGACAGTTCTGCTTTATAGTGTATAAGAGGGTAAAAGAATATCTCTTCCCACAGGGCTGTAGCTGGACGGGGGGGGGGGGGGGGGGGGTTTGCAGGGGGGGAAAAGGAGGGTTTTAATTTTAAT
>Ga0131853_10008687_pt1 | contig 18522 bp, 14 predicted proteins | sample TergutLab28metaG_FD_92764 | JGI IMG/M metagenome (GOLD analysis project Ga0131853, IMG submission 92764) | Labiotermes labralis P1 segment gut microbial communities from Petit-Saut dam, French Guiana - Lab288 P1 (version 2) (version 2) | ecosystem: Host-associated > Arthropoda: Insects >... | reverse complement strand
TAAAATTCCCAGTCATATTTTATTTTTTTTAATAATTTACTCCCCCTGTGGTGGGGACAAGCTATATTATATTATAAAATTAGGGGGGGGGGGGGGGGGGGAGCAATATATTTATGATTGAATTAGAAGTACATGGTAATGTTCAGCGCTGTAAGATTATAAATATTTTGTTTCGATATTTTCTTGGGTTTGTTGTCACATGTTTTGACTACTTCTACAGTCCCTTATAATTTGTAACCATTGTCATTGGGAAGCTGTTTCATCCATCAACTGGCAGTGTGATCATTTTTGTATTGATACTTTTCTTGTTCTATGTGGTTATGAATGAAATAAGGGATGCAAATAAGACATAGGCATAGGGGCTAATTCTTGTAAACTCGCTCTGGAAGATACTATGGACTTGTCACAAGACAGGCTATATAGTGAATTAATTATTTATTTCTTTATTTATTTGTAAGATTTCCTTTCAATGTGACATCCCTTGTTCTGAAGATTCATGGTCATCTGGCATGTTATGTCATTTCAGTTACTAAATATTTACCATTGTTTCAGAGGCAGAACATTCCTCCAAAATGTAAGTAATTATTTACTCGGTGATGCAAGGTACGCATAAGATTCCGGAAGACTTGAACGTTCATGTTCACCTCTGTGAGAACCTCAGATCTGGCATCTATTTATGCAGTTTTTTGTATTGTGTTACTTTTACTTTATAGACAGTGGCACAGTCAGATCGGAGGAGGAGAAATACACAGGAGAAGAGAAGGATCTCGGGGACATGATGGAGGAGTTCCTGGTTCACAAACAGCAGAGCACTTCCACACCACTGAGACAACAGCATACTCAACCAGATGTCAGCAGTACAAACCAGGAGATGTTTCAGGATGTGACAGAACAACTTGAAAGGCTCGAGACAACGTCACCAAGTGTTGTCACACACAAACAAGGTAAATGTACATATCATGGTTACTGATGGAAATTGGTGAGGAAAATTAGGATTGGATATTCAGCCAAAGGAATTCACATTTAAAGAATTACACAATGCACTAGCTTTGTTTTCTCCTTGCACTCTGAATTGCACAGTATCAGTTTTGATATTGTGATAAGTAATTTGATTTCCAGTTCTTAAGTTTTATTATCTGTTTCTAATGTCTAAGAAGTCTTGGATAGTGGCAACCTGATACGTTAGCATTGTGTGGTCATGCTTAGTGTTGTTTGGATCTTTGGATCTGTAAAGGAGGGACTGGAAAGGTTATTTGGCAGATATTAATAATTGAGACATTTGTAGGTATTTTGGCAGTGTGATCTATGCAGAGTTGTTACTTGCAGTTCAGCCTTTCCAGTCGGCCTGTTACAGACCTGCAAAACGGTATCGCGCACCTTTTTAAAAGCCTGTACAAATACCATCATCGTGTGGGTTGATATATTCTGGTGGGGAACTGGAGCACATTTGTCTTCTGCTCCCCAGTTTTTTTATGTAATGCAAAATATTTTTAAATTTGTAATTGCCATTGTTCATATCTTTTAATTATACGATTTGTCTGTTTTCTATACCTACACAAGTACTTATGTTTTACTGCATTTGGAATTAATCTTTCAAGTGAGGGATGAAGTTAGTGTGTTTCTGTTTTGAAATGGGCTGTCACAGGTTTAGGGCAAGCATTTTGCTTTTCTGTAAGAAACAGCTGCATGTTATTAATGCAGTTATCTGAGGCTCTTACGTGACTGTGTTGGAACACAGCTTGTGTAAATATTTCCTCTATGTACAGTACAGTACAAGTACTAACCCAAAGTTTGGGGAGTCCAAGAATATCTGTGGATGTAATGGACAGAAATTAATTTTGACACTTACGTTTGTAGTACATTGTTTTTTAAATGAATTACATTGGTAGTCAGATTACATAAGGTAGCTTAATCTGTCATGATAGTTGTGGAAATGGTTTTTCGTTTTTGAGGTATTATTCTGTAGAACAGGTGTAGGTGTGGATTACAATAAATTATGGGTAAAAGCATTTAAAATGTAGAAAAATTAGTTTATTTTATGTGTTGAAAGGGGTATGGTAGTTCTGAAGTTAATGTGATATCCTCTCTTTGTAGAGATTTGAGATTGTCACTATCTGGGTTCTTAGGTGTTTATATTATGTTTATTATCTTTGGATGCAGGTTGATTAATTTTATTGTCTGATTCATTATTTTAAACAGAGGTGGGCAAACGCTAGAACTCCAGGTGACAAATTAGCAAAGTATGAAGATGGAGGAATGTAGTATACCCTGTTGGTTTACTTTCCTGGTGTACCAAAGTGCACAGTAGAAATGTGTTTCAAAATCATGATATTTCCAGTCTTAATCTTGACTCAAATTGGTGAGTCATCCACATCATACCATTCCCACATTTATTCCTGGAGGAAAAGAGCCGTTCTGCTATAGGATAGGTTGTGGGGCAGTGAAAGAAGAATTTTCACTCTCACTGGTAATTGAACCTCATTTCTTCAGTCTTCCAGCTCTTAACCTATTTCGTGTACCCACTGACCTTAAGTATCTGGCCCTTTCATTCATGGAAATATGATGTATGATTTACTCAAATGTGGGGAGAACTTCACAGGTCATTGTTTTCCAGCAGTTTTATACATTATCTGATACAAGTTTGAGATTTAAGTTGAAGTAGTCTTTGTTTCTGTTGGAATGAATATTTGGTATTTGCTTATGCCTGCATCGTACGTGGAAAGTGTAGATAGATGAAACGCAAAGAAGTCTGTTAAAATGTCAGTGTGTTTTCTACCTCTGTTTCATCAGTTGGCATGGTCAGGTGCACCTTGTTTTGTCCCAGCACTGCTACCGCCTGTGTGTTATTCTTTGGGCTTGGCATCGCTTTGTGTTTTTTCAGAAATACCGTCACCCAAGATGTCACAGACACCTCCACCAAGTCCTGCAGAATACCATGATCAACTAGGTAAGGTTTGCCACGTGTGGCAATGTGGTTTATTATGAAAATATTTAACATTCTGTGTCTCAGGGTGAGTGGATGTGTTTTGTATCAAGAAATTTGTCATCTTTTTTAAAAACAAGAAGCTACAAGGAGTGGAAATGACAAAGTTTGTAAAGGAAAAATTTAATGCAGTAGAGATCTCATTGGGTTAGCCTAAACTAAAGAGGGCTGAGCTCATTTGACTTCATTTGAACCTGTGCTGACCTGACTTTAGCTAAAGTAAATGAGCCTAAACCTAATGTAGCCTAATAAATCAGAACTAAGGCAATGAAGCCATTCCATGCCAGACCAGGCTGACCAAACGTAACAAACTGCAAGCACGTAAAGACAAGGCTAGTTAAGCCCAAGGCTAATATAACATAATAAATCAAAACCAAGTGAAGTGAAGCCAGTTCAGTTCAGACCACATGAGGGCAGATCAGGCATGACTAGTGAACCCAAACTCGAATCCAGTGAACTTAAACGGAGCATGTCTAACCTGAACATAGTGTAATGGGAGACCTGAACTGTAAAGGTAGGAACGGTAAAGCTGCCCCTTTTCTAAATTGCTTTTGGGCCCAATTGTGGGTACAGCAGATGACTCTGCTGCTGTCTGTTGACTTGTATAGGAAGTGTCTCAGCATTGCAATAGTCTCATTGTAAATGTCGGTAGCTCCCCTGTTCTGCGATTTTGTGGAACACATGGCTTCATTCTCGAAACAAAATTGTCCTGATGTTGCGAGATAGAAAATACATAAGAACAGCGAACAGAATCTCTAGTCCAAAATTTCAAATGGGAGTTTGCTGCAATTCTAGAAGGTTCATAATGAGAGTTTAACAGATGGTGGTGCACTAATGCATTGTAGTTTATCAGTTAATTAAACATCTTGCAATGAAGGTGTACAGGGGAGTGGGATTACAGCACTTTGCAGTCTTAACCTTGGCACTAGAATGACGTAAGTCATCAGCTTCATGTCAGTCTTGCTTGACACCTGAAGAAAGAGTCCCTGTTGTCAATTGAGTTGGAGGCTGGGTGGGCCTCAGAGGCAGCCTGAATGCTCTGGAGAAGAGAATAATTAAACTGTGATCCCTCTGTTGTCCAGGTTATAGCCTAGTCTCTGTGCAGACTGAGTTATCTCACCTTCTCACCCAACTGTGGTGCACTTTAACTATTTGAACATACAAAACGAAAGACTAAATTTATATGAGAATTTTGTGTGAATAAACATTTCTCTGCATGACTGTAGGTTGGTGTTGTAAGAAAAGCTGAAGTGTTTGTGTTGTTCCTTCAGGAGTGGAGCAGTATCCTGATGAAGGAACACACGTTCCTCAGTCAAAAACTTGGGAAACGGAGGATCTGGACATTAACCTGATTTCGAACCGGCAGCTGCCAACTTTGGTGCAAGGTAACTATTATTCATATCTTTTGGTATAATGCATATCAAAATGTAGAGTAAGAAGTGGTTTTATTAGTGTACAGTTGTGTGCAGATTCTTCTAAATTTCAACTGGTAAGTGTTCTTCTTTGCTTGTATTTTAGCACAGTATTTTTGCTTTCACATATTTGGGACATATGAACCAAGTAAATGTGCATACAGGTGACTGAGCAGGAGGTTGCATAGTGTCTGGCAGTATGAATTCGCATTAATCAAAGGAAGTTTAGGTAGAAATCTCTGTATGTAAGTAAGTGAGTCAGTTGTTGTCATACATCTGACACAAGTGGTAATATCAGTTCAACGCTTTCGTTGTTGAATCCACACTAGTCAAGATGCATCAGTGTAACAGAATTGAATTCTTTAAGCACTTCAGAATGTATGAGAGAACTTTGTCATGTATACAGTTTGTAACTTGTCTAATATCACATAGTTAATGGGGCCTTCTGATGGTACTGGGAGACTTTACATCAAATTTGTGATATGTTGTGCACTGAAATTGCTTTTGTTTGTTGCCTCTTAAAATTTTAAAGTATTCTTGACATACTATGCACACAGTGGGGAGTAATATATGTCTCTGTCTGTCCAAATATTTATCTTAGACAGAATTTAGTACTGCAGTGGGAATATGCAATGTGTATTGTGGGGTGAATTTAATTTCGGTTTATGTTAGTTCAGTACAATCCCAAATTAATGTGAAGAACAGCTCGAACATAATTGATTTTCTCAGCAAAAGTTCATCCAGCAAAACATTTTGCTTAACATTAAATACAGATATAATGATGTAGTGTGATGCAAGACAGTATATGGGAGCCAAGGCAGCTTAATCAGTATGGTGATGAAGGTTCAGGCTGGTTGTACAGGGTTTTATTTCCTGAAGGGAAGGTATCTATCTCTTCACAGTACTGAAACAGTCCCTGGGGCTCACCCAGCCTACTGAACATTAAGTTACATGTGTTTGCTCTGCAAACTTGAACTGGTGGGGGCATGAAGCCAAGTGCTCATTCCACCTAGTGGTAAAGTTCATGTGTAGAGCTGTTCCACCTCTTCCCAATTTGTCTTCATGGTACAGGGACAAGTTAACCATTTATCTTGAGCAAGGACATATGATTTGTGAGACTGTAGTGTGGTTAATTTTGTGACATAGTATTTATTTATGTATATGCAGAAAGAATATCAAGGCTATACAAAGTGTGCTGCATTACAGATGTGCAATTGGGAAAATATATGTTTACACCTTGGTTCTGCATCATTTTTGAGGCTATGCCATGACTAAGGTGCCAGCCCCTCACCTTACAGAGTCCCAGGTTTGTTCCCAGGCCATACCATATGGGCTTTGTGGTGGACATGCAGTGCTGGGGCAGGTTTCTTTCTGAATACTTGGGTTTTCTCCTGTCAGTGTTATGCCACCAGTGCTCCATACTCATTTTCTATCACTGATGTTGTGCTGTTTGTTCTGCACAAGGTGTGCCAAACTTCAGGATCGTATTATATGAGGCATTTTGAGTAAAAAGTGGTGTGTCAACATATACTTGGTTATCAGTTGTTACACTGCTATTAGCATTTTAGTGTGTATACATAGGTGTAACCAAAAATTTACAGTGTGCGGGTTTTTCCTACAGAAAAAATAAAAAGAGAATTATGTGTTAAAGGAAAGTTGTCCGTTAAATCTTAATGCATTGTATTTCCTGTGTCCTGTAGTACCACAAAACGAAGACAGCATGTAACATCAGAAGAATATTGTGTTAGATAATACCAGAAAAGGAGGACATCAATTTATAGTTACGTAACTGAGTTACTTATGTTTATTAATGTAATTATGCAACAGCATGGATAGAAAACATGTTTTGATTAGATAATACCAACGAACTTAAATCTTCAGTTGTGTTACACTGACTACTGTTGAAAATGTCCTCTGCCTTTCTGTACACACAATTCTGTTCTTCTCAGAGAGAATTTGTTGCCTTTCTGATAATTTCATTGTTTTTACTTATGCAGTTAGCAGACTTTAAGGTTTCCTGCAAGAGTTTTTATCTTGCCAGCAGTTTTTACTAGTAGTCTGTGTCATTCATGTGGCCTTACAAGAAGCAATCAAAGAGCTTGAGATCTAGTGACTGGCAGGCCAAACCTGTGGACCAAAATGGGTACAAGATACACAGTAGTAGTGCATGCTAGAGGTGGGAGTAAGCCTGCAGGAGGTTTATAGGAACATACCACTTGGTATAATACAGTATCTTAAAATATTCAGATGCTTACAGCAATATAATGGTTGATGTTTGGTCGTATGAGTACAAAGAATTTTTTATTCAAAATGACTTTTATAATAACATGCTGAAGTTTGGCACACCTTTTGCAGAACAGTCTGTATAATATATGTCCTGATGCTTTTACAGCTACAGAATTCAGTAAAATCTTAAGCAGACAACTGTGTCAAAGTGTGAAAATTCTCCAACCTTTCAGAGACTGATGTGTCCCCATCTTCAGGGTGCTGCTGATAACTTGACACCCTGCTGTCTGGTATATATACTGCTGTGGCATAAGTGTCTTATATGTTCTTGACATCTGATTTCAGTTGTTCCACGTGTCTGTCCCACATATATTTTTCCACATTCACTTGGAATGCAATACACATCAGGTGTGCTCAGGCCTAGATTATCATTGACTGTTCTTAAGGTGTTGATAGTTTTGTAAGATGTTGATAGTTTTCTTCACTGGAATACAATTTGAAATGGAGGATTTTTACACCATGACAAGGCTGTCTGCCTCAAAAGATTTTATTGAAGCCTGTATAATCACCATATATGAGAGTGTTGTTAAATAACACCCACTCATCATTGTTGTGGCTGTAGAAGTATTTGATTGATTTTATGATGAGTGTCACACATTTAAAAAAATGCAGTGATTGTAGTTCATTGGGTTGATATTGCAGTGTAATTTGTTACATTTATTACACATTTTAATTTATTTTTATGATTATAAACAAATGTGTGAAGTTAATTGCATTTCACTTTGCTGAGTGCCTAAATAGTAATTTTACCTGCTAAACTAATAACCATTTAACACAGTTATATGGCAACAACTGGGTCAGAGTATAAAAAAACACGCATGTGGAATCCAGCATGCTATAAGCAACCACTGAGTGTTGGTTGGGGTAACTGGTGTGTTCAGCTAGTGGAATTTGGTCATTAATCTAAAATATGGTTATCAAATGTGTCTCTAATAACTCATTAATATTACTATACTAGAGGTTAATAGTGACATGTCTGCCAGAGACTATGAAAATCCTTTGCTTCACTGTTACTGTGTTCATTGAGCTTCCTGTGGAATGGGGCCTGAGGTATTTTAACATGGATATGTGTGAAGGTGCCCAGATTGATCAAAACCTTCACCCATCTGTCTGATTGCAACAAAATTAAATATTAAAGGTAAAGGTAAAACAGTCCCATTACAGGCCTGGACAGGCCCAGAGGGTTCTTAGGAAGTTTAGGTGCCCAGATTTTGTGACAACGGCACAGGATGGTGGTAAGTTGTCAGCCTTACGCACCGGCCGCCTCTACCCCCAGGAAATATTCCTGGTACTCATTTCTGTTAGAGGCTAAGTCGACACCAGCTGGGATCAAACCAGGGACCTCCTGATTTGTAGCACAGCACAAATTAAATATTAAATAACTGTAAATGTCCAATACACTAGTCAAATTTATTTACATATTAACCCCTTGTCATTACTATTTAAATATACTATATCCAGAGGTATGGTAAGAGGCATTTAATTTTACTGTGATACTTCAAAAATGCTTGGAACCCTTGGAACCAGGTACCCAGTGATGTGATGAAGCATTGCACCCCAGAACAAATTTTGTTGTGACCTTTCAGATTGTTTTATAGTTCAGTGATGAAGGTACTTGGATGGATGGACACAGCCTTGTCATTTTGCATCACTTTACTAACTGCATGTATAAATCTGATATATAAATATATAAATAATAAAAGAAGTAAGTAGACTTGGATGTTTCATACTGTCATTCAGTAATTCTAAGGGTCTCTAGATTTCTGGTCATATTACAGGATATTGCAGTACCTGTATGCACATTTACTAAGCCTCCATCTCCACAGTTGTTTCTAGTGCTTTTTGACTTTTTTGGCCCGTTGCATTGTTTCCCCACTGAAGGTATGTCGGAGGCTGGTCCGGAGCATGCACACAATGACACTGCACCTGGTAGTAGTGTAGTTGTTAGTTCGCATGATGCTGTGGCGGCTCTGCATGAGGAGGGGATTGCTGCCACTTCACTGCACCACATTAAACCCATCCAGAAAGTGTCTGGGCGTTCCCAAAGGACTTCCAGCTCTCAACTTGATGACATAGAATGGGACTTTGGATCAGATGATGATAGCCAAGATGTCATTAATGTGAAAACTGTTGAGGAGCACTATAGCAGTGAAGCATCAGTTGATGGTGCTCCTGGTTTGATTCAAACAAGAGAGAAAATTTCTATGAACATCATGTCTGAAGCCATGACCAGGACTGAAGAAAGTTACACCAGCGAACCATTTCAGAGTGCCTCAGAATTTTCTTCAGTAATAATTGCCAGAAGTAAATACCTCACCAGTGATTTTCTTGAAGGGGAAAGGAGGTACTTAACTGATGCTCCTCCACTGCTTATCAAAGATGCTGCGACACTGGCAGGGGATAATGCTTATTACAGTCAAGATGACCCCTACAAAGAGATTGAGGGTATGTATGGAGGAGGGGAGAACAGGCAGTACCAAGGTTCCATCCATAGTGACTCAGACTGTGATAGTCATGGGTCTCCCATGTCTCCTGAAAGCAGAGTTTCACAGAGCAAGAGGAAAACTCTGGGCAGTTCAAGTGGTTCAGATGTGGCTCTCCATGAGGGGGCCGAGCTGTCTGAAGATGAGCAGCACTCAGGTATACACAAATCCAGGTTTGCGGTAATTGCTGTCATTGCTATAGTGTTCTTGATCAAAGTACTGATCACTCGGGTTGGTATCAAGAGTTAGGAAATTCTGGAAAGCTAAAAGATCGTTTTTTCATACACACAAACATGCACACTTACGCATAGGTGCATGAAAATTCCACCCCGTTATTTGTGTATATACAAATGCAGAGTAGTTAGCATTTATGTATTTGTGTAGCTAGTGATGTGGGAGTAATTGGTATTGTATGACTTCTAGTTGTTTATGAAATATGCTGTAGTTTGTCCATTGTTATGTGTCATCCCATGTGTGTGTGTGTGTGTTTGTGTGTGTTAGCATTTTGGGGTGATAATTATTTTATGTTCTTGAAATTAGGAGTATGTTACTTTTCCTGTTATGAGATATGGATAAGTTACTGTCTCAAGACAGTTACTGGCTCTTTAAAAGAACGTACATAGAGCACATAGTACTGCACGTGTCCATTTATTGCAAGGAATTTCTGTTGTTTGCTCATATATTTTAATTGCTACTGCTAGAAGTACTGCATCCTAGATTGATGATAATGCATGTTCTTAAAAGCTGGCAGGTAGGTGCGTGATACATTTCTCAAGATATGGAATGAAGACCATACACCATCTTTAAAAATGTTTAAGAATACTCTCTGTCCAAAGATCAGGTATGCTGCATCATTGGGTAAAGAGTTCCTGACATTTAAGAGGCATTTTATTGTCAAAGCAACAGTAACTATTTACCCATTGGCGCAGCTATATCTCAGGTGGCTTAAATCTTCAGCAATACCGCTGTGAGAACCGCATGTATCTCAATTTTTATCTGATATTAGTGACGTGGTGAAGAATTTAGTAGTCTTATTGTAGTGTTCCCAAATGGTTCTGCCCAGAATATCATTAGAGAAGCAATGTTGATGTGGCTAATGTTATAATATGTTCCATCAAGGAATAGTAGTCATAATTTCCAGTACCTGAATGTATGTAACTCAAGTATGCATGCATACAACACTACTGCCACCGGGTGTCAAACCAATTGCAGTTGACAGATATATCATATCGTATCATAACACAAAGAGTACGGATTTCTTGTTCAGTCATATTTCGTAACTTTCATGACATTTGATGTTATGGAATAGTAGCTTAATTCAGTAATGTTCCCCAACTGCTTCACGTATGTGCACCCTTATATGGTGACCAGTTTTTAGAAATGTTGATTTTAGATTACCTCCATCCAAAATAATATACAGTGCTATTCGGTGGCAGCATGGTCATTCCTAAGTACATGAGGTGGTGAGCGTAGATTTCTCTTAGCTTTGTTAATTATGTGTAATAATCTTTTCATCAAATAATCCAGTCTGCAGCTGGAACAATAGAACCAAACTGATTCAAATGTACTAGAACATTGTTTGTGAAGACTGGGCATGTCGCATGAAGGTGGGTTTGGCGTTATATTAAGGGAGCTTTCGTTCCTTGCATGTCGTTTCATAAAAAAGTTCATTTTTTGTTACATAATTTGCCTTGATCGTGGTAAAGAATGCCATAAGGCAGTGCTTTTCAAATTTTGTCTCTCGAACTCTTTTTCAGACTGAAATATTCCGCATCCCAGCCTTCTTTTTGCGTTTGGCAATGTAGGTTTTTTTTTGTAGGCACATAGAATAAGTTTAATTAATCGATAACGCCTTACAAAGTATTGTTTATTAATTTCTCAGTATGACAGATGAGGCTGTTGTGATGGACACATGAATTTCACATCAGGTATAATAGGTGAAACTTGCAGTCTGCCTCAGCACCCAGCTTATTTCTATATTTAGTTGTTGTTGTAATTTATTGTAGAAATCCATATTCGCATAGGTGGGTGGGTGGAAGCGTCAGTACTTGTCTAGCTACACATTTCAAGATCTCAGGATACTCTTTGGTTAAGCTGACCCACAAAACTTGAAAGAGAGATGCTGGGATATGTTTGCTTTAAAATTGAGTCTCTTGCAATGTCTGTCAACTTTCATATTCATTGCTTTAGAAGTCTTTCATTCATAATGACCTAGTGAAAGGATTTTTCAGCCAGTTATTATCATTATTGTTTGGTGGAAAATATTCAAGAAACAATTTTTTTTTAAATGTCTGAGCTGCTCAATGCTTTACCCTTTTCTTCAGGATATAAGTTGTAGCTTTACAGCAGCTACTTTACCCTCAGCTGTGAACAAAATTACGCTGCAGCCCTGTACTAAGAAGTTGAACATGTTTACCTTACTGAAATTGTCAGTGAGGTATGCCAGCTACTGCAACCAAAGAACAAATGAGAAGTAGTTGGCTGATGGTGTCTCTGTTCTAGACAAAAAACTAGTGATTTCATTCTCAGTTGCAAGACTGTCATCAGAACCTTACCACGAGACAGCCAAAAAACTTCAGTATGAAAAATCAAAGTTTCATACTCATTGCCACTGCCATTGCAGAGCACCGTAAACAGTCCGGTATTTAATTGGCATGCCTAATGCTAATATCAATGAGTCTGACTTCCTTTTAACCACCAGTATGCGTTTGTGCACAATGCAGTGACTATTTGTATATAATTTGGGTACAGTCTTCAAGTTTGTGTACTGTTCTCTGACTACACTGTCTCTGTCATGGACTGTTCAGATGAGGGGGAAGGCAGTTTTTATATGGCCTTGCTTGGATTATTCTCCTTGGAGTAGCATACCCCAGAAAGGGCCAAATGTTCTGAAGTTATGCACCTCTTTCTTATTCCATTTCAAAATGTAGTATCCTTGTTTAATGGGGTATGCGGTGGCACAGTTGGTTGAGGCACTGCGCTACAAGTCAGAAGGTCATGGGTTCAATTCCCGATGGTGTCATTGGAATTTCAAAGACATAATCCTTCCAACCACACTATAGCCCTGGGGTTGACTCAGCCTGTAACAGAAATGAGTACCAGGAATATTTCCTGGGGGTAAAGGCAGCCGGTGCGTACGGCTGACAACCTTACCACCTTCATGTGCCGATTGTCATGAAATCTGGGAGCCACAACCTCCTGGAACCCTCAGGGCCTGTCCAGGCTGGTAATGAGATTGCTTTACCTTTACCTTGCTTTAATATCTTTGTTTAATACTGCTTGATATTCATAGTTTAATGTTGTTATAGAAGCAATTCAGTAAAAATAATTAAGGTACCAAAAAATGCCCAAACTTGCATCAGCGTTTCATAGAACCCCTGACATGCCTTTGCAGAACCCAGTTCAGAAATGCTCCTTTAAGGAATGCTGTGTCTTGCATTATAGATTAATAGACTCAGTGTGAGATACTAGTGGGTGATGAAACATTAGCAGACCTGGAGGTAGTTGAAAGAGGAAGAAAGAACACATTGTGATGTACAGTAACCCCTCGCCCAGTGCGATTTTGTCGACTGTATTTTCCACTCTGTGTGGTTGAAAGTAATTATATGTTGGGGGGAAAAATTTGCTGAATGCTAAAAAAAAAAATATAAATAGATATTGATATTGATAAATGCAGGTAGTTACTCACTCAGTATCTGCGTAAGTTGGCAGCGTTAACTGCCGATAGACTGTAAGTGTTTAATGTCAAAGTAGGTAGTATTTTAAGTGATTGGGGTGGGGGCAAGGGGTCGATATGCATCTGTATTCATGTATTTTCGCCATAAGAAGCTCCTGCAACACAGTTTTGCCAAACATGCATAGTTGGTCTCCCTAACTCCCACATTGGACAAGGGATCACCGTATAGCGAAAATTTAGTGTGAGGGAAAACTGGATTTTATTTCTCAAGATATTTGATATCTAGTCCATGATCTTCTAGTCTGAACATGTAGTATAGTATATATATTGTTTATAGGTTTGTAATTGTCGTGAAATGACATCAGTCCAGCTTGTGATATTGTTAGCTTGTATTATAGAAATGCTTTTATGTATGTGACCATGTGGTCATGAAGTTACTACAGCTGCCCATGCCATCCAGGCTGCCAAGATCCTTGTTTATCTGTGTAGCTTATAGAGATTGCTGAGCATGATACAAGGGAGAGACAGTGAATAGAAATGTGGTTCTGAGAAAGAATATTGATACCATAATGTTGCATTTTTTTTTACCCTGCAGAAGTTTGAAAAGGCTGGTCTGTCTCTTTTATGAACTTTGCTATGATTGGATGAATTCTGCTTAGAGTCAATGAATTTAATTTATGCTAAAAATTGGGGAACGTTTACAAGATATGTGTGTGCATCAGGAATGCTGGCTGACACACAGTGAAAACTGTAGGTACATTTCTGTCATCCAGTTTTCTGTAAAACATTCTTCTGATTCTAGTGGACCTTAAAGGTCAATCAGTTAGTACTGCCAACAGAAAGATGAAAATTCTGGTATTAACCAGTTTCGTCTCCTCACCCTTTTTCTTGAATGAAATTTTATATAGCCTGTAATTTGTCAAAAATGACTTTAAAGCATTGATCTTTTATTTTATAACACTGGACATAATTGCTGTTTCAAATGCGCTGGCATAATTTCTTGTAGACCTTTCAAAGCCACTTGACATTTTCTGTTTCCATATTTGTCACAAAGTTTTTTTCAGGTTGTACATGGTAAGAAATGTTTGGAAGCTGGGAGCTGTAATAATGAAACCAGACTGTACATACTAGCATTCTATAAAACTGAGGCTTGTTGAACACAATGTTTTGTGATAACACTCCGTGGAGGAAATGGGAATTAGAATTTGTGCATATGAGAAGCTGTGGTTGTGAAGCTAACATGAATCATTGTGTAAGAGAGGAATGAGTGTACAACATCAATTGTATAATTTGTTGAAGAAGAAAAAGATAAATGCATTACTGCAGTGCACAGTAGTACCAATATCATCAGAAGATGAACTTTGCTTTCATCCTGTGATTTTGGTTTTGACGGGGGTTGTCTTTTCCTTCCCTCTCCACTGATCACGTTTTTAGTGTTGAAATCTTTTAGCTTTCCATACTTTGAACAGAATTTTTCTGTGGTTATGTTTGCTGTAACACTGTACAAATTAGATGTAAAAATGCATATATGCAGTTTTCTTGCTAGATTCTGTTACTGTTACTTTATTGCAGTGTTATCTGTTCTTATCTCGTCCACTGTCATGCATGCCTGTAATGTTTTAGTGTTGCATAATCATGGTACAACCTATGTGTAATACTCATGACTGATTTGCAAGTGTGAAGCCAGAAGTTAAAAATGTCGATTGCTTCAGAAATATGATCTGTAACACTGTGTTGTTTTGTATTATTTGAATTTCTGTTGACATTGGAACACTTTTTACAGTATTCATAAAACACTTCCAGTCAGTAGAAATGTACTGTGATGAAAAACAGTACCTATTTGTTACTGAATTCGGTAAGAAACAAGTCATTTGAAATCTGAAATTAAAAATTTACAGAATAACATTGAAATCTCTCTGTAGAGTGACTCGCAAAGCTTCAGGAATGTGCTATACCTGTAGTGTTTAAAAAATATTTCCGTAAAATGTGAGAAAGTGGCTGGTAGAATATCTCATCAAGTGACAGTAACCCATGCTTGTTCGTCATTAATTGATGGTTTGGGTTGTCCTTGGACAAAAATACTTTCAGAAAGACAGAAGAGTTTCTGAGTGTTACATATTGGTTGGAATTGTACAGACATGTGCATAAATTTATATTTGCTTGCCTTATAACTCTGTATATAGTAGTTAGCAAGTGGAGGGAGCCCAGTGCTCTGAATAGGGCAGCTTGTCTTGTGGCTGCCAGTCACACCATGCCTGGAAAGCACCAGCCATCTTCAGAACTGATGTGTTCAGAACAAGGTGGTTACCAAACTGACAGTACATCTACACTCACTCAGAAACATGTGAACTGCAGCGTAAAATAATAAATCTCCCGAGCTTAAAGTAGGTTTCAGATGGGGTCGGCCGCGGTTGTGTTCACCTTTCAATGATAACAGATAAACCGGCTATAGTTGCTGCCATTGTAATCTGAATATGGCTTGAAGTCTGTAACATCTGTTGTTTTGTGGAGTGTGAGGGCAGTTTATTGAAGGGAGGGCTATGATGGCTGAGCTTGTAAAGTGACCATTTAGTGAGGATTTGATTTTCAGTAGCCTAGTTAGATTTTTCTCTTTGCTCTTGTTGAAGAATTGCTGTGAGCTGTCTTACTCAGTGGGTATTGATCGTGTTTTCCCAGTAATAAATCGTCTGAGTGCAGAACTGCCCCATAACTTTTTTTTTTTTATGCTGAGGTCCATAATATGTGGAACTTTACTTCCATTTCCCCAAATGTTAGGGTTCACTTTCACCTTTCACCAGGCCCTGTATCATGATATATCAAATGTCTGTTGCTGTAGGCAAAGTTGTCTTTATTTGCTTGTAATTCTCATGTTAATTATTGCCGTGAGCACAAACATTGCTCTTGCCACATGATGTCATGTGGTCTTAGCACCAATTTTACCTGCTGTTGCATCTGTTAAATATATTTTTGCTTGCTTTTATTTTACTGGTATAAATGTAATTTGTATATATTTGGTCAAAAAAGTTGGTGTGTTAGTTGCACACTTGTATATTTGGTCCAAGCACTGGGAACGAAAGTTGTGCATTTTGTTAACGTTGTTTGCTTGTTTGACAAGTTACATGAAATTAGAAGGCCTTTTTTTTTCTTCTTTTTTTTTGGGGGGGGGGAGACAGTACCACTTTATGTGTTTGGTGAATTAAACACCGCCAATTTTAATATTCAGTTCTTGCTGTCAGATTCCATCACTCAGTTCAGTTCATGAATTGAGTAAAGTAAGGTAAAGTGCACCCTTGTACAGGCACCGAGGCTCTGTAAAGGCTGTATGCCCCATAGGGGGAGTAGAGGTATAGCTCTACTCTTTCTTGACCACGGCACTAGAAGGGGGTGATGGGTCAGCGTCACGCCCCAGCAGCTCTTTACCCCCGGAAAGACCCGGTACCCGTTGTACAGGAGATGGGGTGGGCCGATCTGGACAGGTGCAGAAATCTCGCTCCCCACCGGGATTTGATCCCCAGACCGTCCAGCCCATAGCCAGTTGCTATACCAACTGCAGTACGCAGGCCACCATGAATTGAGCGACTCTTGGGTAATTCATACAACCAAAGTTTCAGCACCACCAATACCATAATCCTTCATTGGACACAATCTTGTTCCAGTTCAGTTTATATAGAATGCATTGTTTTAGAGACTGTTTCTGTCTCTGTCCTCAGGTAGAGGGGATGGTGGAAGCACCTCCACATTTGGGCCCAAACAATAGACTTTCTGGGTCCGAAACTGAATGGTGTTAAAAGTGATATACAATAATCAGAATTCTATAGAGTTGAAGTGCTGCAACTTGTATGGAATAATGTAATTGTTTTAACAATGGTACAAAGTTATCCTCATGCAGTTGGTGATAATCAGCTGGTAAATAAATTTCATCTTGTTATGAAACCTGGAAGACGCGGTCATCCAGATCATGAAATTTCTGTCATTGATAGTTATCTCAAGGCAGTTCAGTCACTTTCAAAACATCAGAATCTGTTTCTTTAGGACTACTTCATATCATTACCCCATTTGTGCCATGGTTCCCTAGTAGTATCTTCTTATGTGAATCTGTGACCCATAGTTCGTATACATATCATATTTACCATGTACGTACCGTATGATTTACATCACTGACCCTTCGTGGGGTAAACATTGTGACAGCGTTAGATAAAGAATACTAAATGTAAAGATCCTTGTTGGGTCATGCTCTCCATTCACTTCGTGTCAGTTAGTTCTAAATATCTTACTCATTGCTTTGTCCTTAAACATCTGTGTTCTGTATTCTGCTCCCAGATTGAGAGACCAAGTTTGATACCCATATGGAACAGCAGGTGAAATTGTGTTTAATTTATTTCACATGTACGCATACATGCTCACGTGCATGCACGCACGCACACACACACACACACACACACGCATTGTTGAAAGGTAGGTGAGACAGATAAGTCGTGTTCAGACAGGCGATTGTAAGTACCTACCTGCAGACTTTCTGATAATGTTATTGTGGTGTGCAGCAGAGCGTAGTTCATGGCGTGGTGGCTGGCTTGTGCCAGCGGCTTGCTTCCTGTTGCTGGCTCTGTTACTAGTGATGCTGCATGGCTCCCCCACTTCCACTTGGCACCACTGCTTGTTTACCCAGCCGCAACTTACGGTAGCAGCACCCATCGACTGTGGTAACAGCCCTGATGAGCAGTAAGCAGATCACTGTGTGATGTTCAGTTCCAAGTAGTGATGGGCTGAACAACCCCATCACACGATGATGCTGTTCTAATGAAAATATATGAAACACACACAGGCTAGGAGATTTGTACTTGATTACGCAATGGATCCTTGGTATGTTCTGTGAATATTGCTCCTGAAGTGCACAGAAATAAGCTCATGTTTACAGCAGTTGGGTCATTTTCTGTGCTTAGGTGAGAGGTTCAGGAACCCAGTAACACCACAGTCTTTAATCAGTAGATTTATGAAAAAAGTGTTGTTCTGGATAGAGTTGCAGCACACCAGAAGGAACCTGATCCTGTCACAATAATAGCCAAGAGACACTGACAATGCAGGAGAGCACAACCTGGTCTTTAGCTCCGTTTTGAGAAGTTTGCTATATCTGGCTCAGTCCCTTATTACAATTTCACCCATTATATAAACAGTAACTTCGTCATCTTTACCCTTCAAAGTAAACAGCCATTATCTGTTTATGTTCATTATTGTCATCATCATTACCAGGCATGGTGGTACGGTAGTAACAGGCTAAATTTGCTTTTATAAGGTTCCTGGTTTGAATCTCAGCCATGGCACTGGCTATCCTGATTGACATTCCTATGGTATGCCTCAATCTACGCAGACAAGTCTTGGAAATGAATACCTTGATGGAGCCACAACTGCTTCTTTCCAAATCTTGGAATTAGTACTTTGATGGTGGCACAAGTGCTTTCCAAATCTTTGAATTATTACCGTGGTGTTGCCACACCTGCCTCATTCCAAATCTTTGAATTATTACTGTGGTGGTGCCTCACCTGCATCATTCCAAATGTTTGCATTATTACCATGGTGGTGCCACACTTGCTTCATTCCAAATCTTTGAATTATTACCATGTTGGTGCCACACCTGTATCATTCCAAATGTTTGAATTATTACCATGGTGGTGCCACACTTGCTTT
>Ga0131853_10008686_pt1 | contig 18523 bp, 8 predicted proteins | sample TergutLab28metaG_FD_92764 | JGI IMG/M metagenome (GOLD analysis project Ga0131853, IMG submission 92764) | Labiotermes labralis P1 segment gut microbial communities from Petit-Saut dam, French Guiana - Lab288 P1 (version 2) (version 2) | ecosystem: Host-associated > Arthropoda: Insects >... | reverse complement strand
CTCACGAGGCTGAGTGGACCCCGTTCCAGACCCACTACTACTCAGAAAATCTGGTAGCGCCGGGGATCGAACCCGGGACCTCTGTATCTGTAGCCAGAAACTCTGACCACTAGATCACAGAGGTGGTCAACGATAAAAATACTTTTCATATTTTCACACATTCATTCATTCATTCACAAAACCCTGTGTATACTATTGTCGCATCTGTGATTACGTCTGCAAGATGGCGTTTTCTCTTCTGGTTTACCAACTAAAATCGCGTAAACATTCCTTGCTTCTGTACTCAGCGCTGTATATTACACATTCTCTTCGTACTCTTCATTTCATACCCCTAAATTCTGGGCGAAAATCCTCAGTTGCTTATTGTTTATTTCTTAGTTTTTAAATAACAAATAATTGTATATTTGTTAAAGTAAATTCTCTCAACTACATAAGCCTTAGTTAACAGGCAGGCAAATTTTTACATGTTTTGTCTAAACCACCCATACACTCTGATAATCACACGATAACATTATTGCTGAAACTTACCGAACAATCTGCCATCTTCCAGCGGCTCGTCGAACTTCTAGCGCTCGACATCTACGTGACTTGCCAACTCGTGCTGCTACCATAGTCAACGGAAAGTTGTGGAGATACGAATACAGCGAGCTTCAGCATATGGGATCTGTCGGTAATATGAATACCTGCAATTGTGGACATGGAATTTTGTATTACAGGTGGGTCGCCTCGTAGGTGGGAACTATGTGTGGATGGCATGCCCTGCTGGCACATAGGTTAATGTACTGTAGTTATCTGACATTAAATCTTGTACGCAAATAAATAAAAACACAGTGTACACACACACACACACACACGTACACAAACACGCACGGGCGTATTCCGTATTTTGTATAATTAAAAAAAAACTGCTTGTTTCAATGGTACAGTTTTGTGCCAATGCAGTTTATATCACATAAAACTATACTTTGAGGCTTTAATCAATAATGTATCTACCAAAAATTCTTTCTTCTTTTAACTTCACACTATTAATTAGACAAATATTACGGAGCGGGAGAGTACCAAGACAAAGACCTGCTACACTATCTTAAATTAATGCATCCCGCTGTGTTGGAGAATAAATAAAGGCCGATTAACAACCGTCAAAAACACAGATTTATAAAAATAATAAGTTAATCAGCTACATGTTTCGACTCTCTAGGGATCATCTTTAGTCTCATGTTTGAAACATGTTTCAAATATCTGCCTTATAGATACAACAATGAATGAGGAACTACGTGGACGTTCAGAAAAATATTGTTATGAAAATACAGGTTAGATTTTGTTAACAACTATCCCAATCGTGTAAGGTTGCCTGATGTCCGTATGTAAAAATTAATGGAAATAGTAGCCAACAGATATTGATTCTGTTGATATGCTATGACACTACTATATCCTGAGGGACAACGGACTACACCACACGCCAAGAAAATTGGACCTAATTTGAAAGAAATGTTTACATGTTGTGCTGCAATTATTATATTCCGGAAATTTATATAAGCAGTATAGTTTTCTTTCCTAGGCATATCTAGAAGAATATAAGGAACATAATATAAAGTGCTACAAATCTATACTTTGTGTGCATAACGCAGGTGAATCAACCGGCTCGCAGACCGTATGGATCTCGATTCAATTCGTTTGGGAAACCGTGAAACTTTTCAAAACAACCCGTGAATATTAGCCAAATATTACGATTTTAAATTGAAACGTCCGATTGTATAACTTCGTAAAGCTTGCTGTCAAAATGCTCAGCGGAAATTCGCTTTTTTTTTAGGGTTACCGTTCGTAAACAAACAAACGTCAAACGCGCTGGCTGCATGACTGCTCTGTTATTGGGACGGATGAATTACATGCTGACAAAGGAAATACATTTGAGCAGGCGAGTTTAACCTTGCAGTTTATCGCGTTACAGGTGTTGTAACATATCCGTGCTCGTATAAATAATCAATAATCAATATTAGCCAGTTGCATTCAGTGAAGACTACTGTTTATATACTCCAATGTACTGTATGTTTAGTAACATTGTTGCCATTCAACTAACATTTAAAAATAAACCCAACAGTGTTAACACGGACACCATTACATACTATAAAATATAAGGTACTTCAAGTTATAAACCAGATGCGACTTAGTAGGGACAATCAAAATACTCTTTCTCGAATCTAGTAAATATTCTGGTCTTTGAAGTCTCGTACTATCAAGTACAAAACAAGTTCTTCGTGTGAGATAACTTTCTGTTTGGAAGAATGATAAAGAAATATATCTAATAGTTTTTTTTGTGTGTTTCAAAAACTGGTTCATTTGTAGTGTCATACAATAATCCTTTTAAGAAACATATCTGAACTTAAGAAAGATGAAGGTTTTAATATACAGGAAAAAACTGCGATTTTAAAGAACATTATTATTTGTGTTTAATCAAACATGATGAAAGTGATTATATCAAGGAGATACTTGAGGTGCGCAGCATATACGGGGGAGGCAACAAATGCGTACCTAACTATATCCCAAAATCCCAGAAGAAAGAGAAGACTTAGACGAAGCAGGCCTAGATTACAGAATAATATTAAAGTGGATCTTAAAAAAATAACTTGTGCGGATATAAATTGAAGTGATTTTGGTACGATAAAATAAGTGTTGTTTTCTTAAAGTGTAAAACCCTTTGAGGTTCACAAAAGTAGGGAATATGATGAAAAAATTGAGCAATTATAGACCTTTCAATGAAAACACTGTATGTATGCATCAAATTCCACGGAAATAGTTTGTGAATTTTCAGCGGGTAACATGTTTTTGTTGTCGTACATTGTTAAAAGAGATTTGAATAAGCGTGACGGAATATCACCTCTTAGGAGAGCCTCAAAGACACGCAGAACAAATAGTAATGAAGCATTTGTATAGTGTCTACGAAGTGTTTTCATAGACCAGTCGCGTCAATACAAAATAAGAAGCATACGGATCGGAAAACGTAACCCAGCGTCAGTCTTCGTCTACGTCAAAAATCACATCAGACGACTCATTATATTCTGTCCCTTTAGTTATCCAATACAGTTCTGAAAACATTTATGGCCTAATCCTCTTTATGTCAGGTTTGACTTTGCATCGAAAAATACGTAAAGGAGAAATATATTACTTTAAATTTCCATGTTTATTTAGACATGACCGTCATTTGTTAGCTGTAACGAAAACTTCCATTTTAGAAGGTTTTTAATTTAAGTGCGGCTTCTGTTGTGACTTTTGCACAGAAATATATTCCTTACTTTGCAAAGTAGATCTTATACATACGTTTCTTCACGTTTTCTTCAATTTCAAAATTTCTCTAACTAATTCCTCCTTAGAGACCCGAGAATCTTTCCAACTTCCTCATTAATGGCTTTAAAATAACACAGTATTTATCTAAGGATTTCACTGTAACCTGTCGAGGACTTGTATTTAAAGAAGAGATAAATTTATTGCACGTGTTTTAATTGAACACATAGAATATGTTTTTCATATATCCCCCTCCCTAAATATGCGAGAAAACTTACTGTAATTATTTGGGAATAACAAATTAAATTCGGATTCTCTCAATGCGGAGAATATCACAGTTGTTTCAACGAATTCGCATACTAAAGCTGCAGCTTTTCACTGGTCTGATGTTCTTTTACTCAGCACCTTTATCTCATTCATTTTGCGAAGAGAAACAAATTAGTTTCTGGCAAACGTCTCGGATATATTCTTGAGCTATTCGTAAAGTTCAAAGGGATCCATGAAGTTCCTACATCTTGTCTTGAACTTACGTCACAGATATATATAATAAAAAGTCACACGGCATTTACAGTTTGGTATGCTGTCTGCCGGAATATATTAGCTATTAACAGCCTGAGATTTAATTCGTTTCCGAAAGATTTAGATACTTTATTATTAGCGCCGTTTGTTTTAGGCCTAGAACTAGAAGTTTCATTTACTTTGGCCTTACTTCATTAGCACAAAGAAGTCGACTGCAGAATAGGAAATAAACGCTTATGTTGTTTGCTGACTAATGTGCCTACTAAATAAGAATGTTCATATCTTCCTGAAAGTTTCAAACGAATATAAATCTAATGCACCTATGAATTAGAGCGCCGTCTGAATAACAGAATGAAACACACGGAGGTAATCAAAGGTTCCACAACACAACCACTATCCAAGTCTGTAATAACTTTCTACTCTATAATTATCATGTAAAGTGTTTCCTGCTTCTACGTATATGGAAATATTATTCACCGTGTTCTGGGATTTAAACGATAAAGCTAATGTGTTTAGAAAGTGCAATCTCCAGCGTTACAGCCTTCAATACTTTTATTTTATGTACATGGTTCGCTTGCGTTTTTGGCATCTGCGTTACAATATCCTGTAATATATAAAATTATTTGTTTACGGCCATTCAGAACACCTGCTGGCGAAATACAGAGGACAATATATGATCGTGATATCGTGTTGTACCAGGTCTAATAATTACTGCCTCAAAGGAAAAAATTCGCTTTAGTACAGAATAACATAGAAACGTACTAGTGGTAGGTAATACAAATACAGATAAAAATTAAATGTAAGATACATACATTTGTTATAATATTTTCGACGCAATCCGAGGAATAGCGGACGCCATAATGTCCTCCTGATTCTTTTCGGTTCGGTAAAAGAATAAATTATGGGATGAATGCGTGCAATTAACAAAAAATTAAATAAATAAATAAATAAATGAGCTTAATGAATAATTGGCTAGGTAACCGACTACTCAGCAGGTTAAAGGTAAAAGGTAAAGGTAAATTTTACAATATACCTCTCATAAAAACACGCAAAAGTAGTAGAGTTATGGTTCTGTTCTTTCTTTAACCTCGACGGTAGAGGGTGGCGCCTGTTCAACGCCACACCCCTGCGGCTGTACATATGGGAAAAAGACGCGAACAGAAGGCTGGGTGGGTTCACGTGGCCGGTCTGGACGCGTAAGTAAAATCTATCCACTACCGGGATTCGATCTCAGGACCGTGAGTCCGTAGGAATTCGCTAGGATGATGAAACCATCCCGGTCCACTTACCAGAGTGGAAGAACTTCTTGGAAAGTTATCAGTTTGTTGGGGTAAAATATATGCCTAACGCTTCACTACTATAGTCCGCCGGTGGACCTAATCTTACGCCACTTCAGGCCTCACTGTTATTTCCTCCGAGACAAAGGTTTACAACACACTCCCTTACAATTGTTACAATATAAACCAACAAAACCCGTGCATATTTTTTTCGTTTACATTGTATAAATTGTATCATAACGCAAGGAATGTAAAATGTAAAAAATAAAAACCACTCTCATCCATAACAAGACAATTGGTCCCTTTCCTTCAGGTTTTCTGACCGCACCATTGACTGCATTTCCTCATTTCACCAAGTCTATTTCCCGCTCATCTCCCAGTACTTTATTTTATCACTCTAATAATATCAGGTGACGTACAACAATTATAATTATCCTCTTCGCGTTATATTTTTTAAGTTCAATGCAGTTTGTGACGTCACTGAGAAGAATTTATTCTGTACTACTGTACCCAGCGTATCTCGTGTAGTAAGCCTACAGAGGGAATCAAACCAAACAAGATGCGTAATTGTGACTAAGATACTGGAAAATTTAACGTCGTAGTTATGCAAAAAAACGTTAATTTCTTGATAGGATTAAGTGTTGGAGTCACTGATTGTGCTAAAGAAGTGAGCGATTCCACTGATGAAACGTTATTAAATAAAAATTAAAACCAAAGCATGTTTTCGGCTAAGATGTGGAATTCTCTGATCAGATAATCTCGGAAATCAACAGAATTATTAGGGATGGTCATCATTGCCATAGTATTTCTTTTATACTTTCTATATTTAACCGTCAATTAGTTATTTTCTAGAAACGGAAAATCGAAAATATTGCTGTTGAGTCTTCGCCAGTAGGCGGTATCTGGTCAAATGAGCTGGAATGCAGAGAAAATATAAGAATTTAAAAATTTTCCATCAGTTTTTACTTCTTTTTATACTGATATAGGACTTCAAATTATCAATTATGCGATCACGATGTTCCAAAAGCAATGGGAAAAAAGAGTTAATTTTCTTTCGAGCAGCCGTCAGACGATCTTATGTGTTATGCGTCGAGCCGCACTTTAAGGGGCGAAAGGTGAACGCCTCTGCCTGAGTCCGTGCTAACAAACAAACAAACAAACAAAAAATTCACTGTAGCAATGGAAACCTATTATATCGCTACAAATAATACTGGTTGATTAATTAACGAACTACGTTTTTTCCCCCAAATGAACATTTTTTTAAAGTTGTTTCCACTAATAGAGTTTATTTAGCATTTACTTGGTTTAGAAAATGTTAATTTTGACTAACAGCCAATAAAGCTGTGGTAGTAACTATGGCTATTTTACAGCTCTTTCCTATAAAGAATGAGGGAAATATCAATTAGCGTAGAAAATGTTTCGCTAATACTGGAATCAAGCATAACTTCCTGATATCAGATTGCATTATAAGAACAAATGAAATAAACTTTGGAAAACAAATCATTGTGTCGTAAAACTATTGAAATGAAGCAAAAGCTCTGACAAATGGTGAACGTGGTTTGGTACTGCCTGGATGATTACATTTTCGAAACCTGCTCAAGAGAATTTTATTCTGAGGCTGCTTGTTAAATGTTGGGTGAACACGTTCTCTTCATTTCATTTCTTTCACTACATTTAACTTGCTCACGCCCTTTCTGCAATCGAAATCGTCACTTTAACACCAGATGTTGAGCCGTCAACAAGTGTGTCACAACATTTTGGAGTAATGTTAGCAATCTAAAATAATCTTCTTCTGAAGTTTTTTTAAAGAAAGTTTACACCTTTCCAATAATCTGCTTGTAGCACAGCCCCAAATATAGCATCCATAGCCCAAATCAAAACTTTGTTTATGTGTATGCTACCTTGCTAATCATTTTACTAATGCAAATAAATGCAGGCTTTAATTACTATAGTTAACTTGATACAGTGTGTGCCGGGTTGCTCAGTCAGTATAGCGACTGACTAAGGGCTGGACGGTCCGGGATCGAATCCCGATGGGGACGAGATTTTCAACCCGTCCAGACCGGCCCTGGGGCCCACCCAGCCTCCTCCACAATTGGTATCGGGTTTTTTTCCAGGGGTAGAAGCGGCCGGGGCGTGGGACCCACCCCCTTCTAGTGCCGAAGGTCCTAGAAAAGAATAGAGCTATACCTCTACTCACCCTAAGGGCCTGCGTGGCCTATAAAAAGGGTGAAAACCTACATACATGAAACAGTTATTTGTACGAAAGGCCGTTAACTGTCGGCCAGTAATTCTGATAGCTTTAAAAATTCATTATCTCAGCATACCAACTACAAATAATGAGAGATTAGCAGTTGAAGTGTTCAGGACATTAGAACATCAACTGTCGGCTTGGAATGTAGTCATTCTGAGTTAAGTTTTCCAAATATCAACTTACTATAACGATCTTGCAACTTAGGATGGAAAAGGAAATTATCTTATAAATTATTATGGAATGAGTACACATCAGTAAACCTGCTGCTCACTGCCATCCAACTGGGAAAATTAATGGCTCCAGCTCCGGAAAGTTGACGAATACTGGAACATCCAGTCAAAGGTGTCACCTTGGGTCACTGAAATATGACAGGACTCAACATGCAAAGGGGGAATTCAACCCCAACAGACTAGAACACCAAGTTCGTACTGCTCAAGTAGGGCTTGTATAAGCAAATTTTGTCCCCACCATTACAGTGTTGTGTTTCATGGTAGGAACTTAGCACTTAACAACTTCGATTAAAATAAAAGGCGAGCCAAGAAATTACTCAGCCATTTACTTAAGTAAAGTACATAATTATAAGAACTTAAGCGGTTTGCTAAAACCACATCACTTTATCATTGTGGTCAGCGTTAACTTGTTCCTGTAGCTAAACTTAAGCGCCGGACAGAGTTTCTATAACGGAATATTGCAATTTCAAATTCAATACTTATTTAATAAAGTAAGACAGGAAAAAAATAGCTTAGGTTCGAACGCTAAACATTCATTTTGTGATAGCGAAATTAATAACAGACTTAAAGAAGTATTTTTCCTTCTCTGTTGTTTTATGGCTGGAAGGGTTTACGTACAGCTAATCATATTCTGGTTATGAATGACGAATTTGGAAATATTTTCAAAAGTACGGCCCTAATCTGTAAAGATAGCATTCCAAAATTTGCCTACACGAAATAGCAAGAAACAAAATCCTTCCAAGAAAATTGCCGCTTTACAGACTTTAAATGGGAAACGAAACTCATTGAACATGAATCAAAAAGTCCTAAATGATGCAAAGTGATTATCCTTAAAAACACATACACTGTTTTCCTGCTAGTGTCTTGTGATAACTTTAATCTTTAACAGTCTTATTACTGGATCAAACGTGCATTTATTACAATGTCTTTAACCCAACGGGTACTTCATCTACTTCGAGGCAGAAGCCTAAAATCACACATATATGGGTACATTTTTAAACAAGTATATTTTATATTTATATAAGTAAGCTGTTACTAATATATGGACATCGTTTTCGTCCACACAACTGAGCATAAACAGATAAATGTATATGCTGCTTTAAAGCGCTTCTTAATAATTAATTTACTAATTTAAAGATTATTATAATCTCTTCTTAAATCAAAACCACGTTATGTTGCTCATGCACGCCTGTCATTCAATTTAGTGCACCGTCTGGTTTGGACATCTACAGTCTGATACGATCCGCGTTTTAACAGTGACTTCCTAGAAATGTACGGTTGTATGCCCACTGCCCACGGTATTAAGTATCGTCACATCTCTCGCCGGATAGTTATAATTCTGTATCACGGTTACGGATTGGAAACACAAATACCTGCAAATGTGTGCACAGCTCACAGACTTCATCTGCTTAACTACAACATTCCGGAATGTGGAATTGTACATGTAGTGGCTTCAGCTGCTTCTAAATTCTCAGCTGTAAGGTACAACCATTTCTCATGACATTAAAGAGAATTAGAAGATTGAAACAATCAGTAAAAACAAGAATATTTGAGAGTTGTAAGAAGGTATAAACTAATTTAAGAAGGTCTGGCAATGTAGAAGTAACTTCCTAGAGTCTTGATACAGCCATTCCGTTGTGCTTACAATAGTACAATAATTTATTCAGTCAATAATAATTAATATTAAACATTTGGTTTTTTTACATGTTTCGGTTCACTGAACCATCCTCAGGTCAATTTCTCAAAACACAGTCCTGGTGCATTCAGCCAAGTTTTTAATATTGATTACCAATACGTGTTGTGTTATTAACTGTATAAATTATTGTATACCTTCCTAGAGGACGATAAACGATGATATATTTCTAGATTAGCAATTTATTTTGAGCAAGTAGAAGAACTGTTTCTATTAGTCATTAATATTACCTTACATGAGATAAAAGAAGTTAAGCAGAACGTAGCACATAAGGCTCAGCTGGTAGCCTGAGTCTCCTTGTTTCGACTTTTATAATTCTATAAAGAAAAGACAAAAATCGCCAGATATTATTTAAATTTTATGTTCGTGGGACCGTGCATCGCAATTCTATGTCAATAAATGTCCAACAAAATGCAACTACACACAGTTTGTTTTATCTGTAAACTGCTCTAAATGTTTCCGGTGGTTTCTCCACCCATCATCAGGAACACAAATAACTGTATCTACAGCATCTGGTACTAGTCAGCCGTTGATGCTACCTGTCGCTATCGTGGGGGATAGCGACAGGTAGCAATAACGGTTGACTAGTACCAGATGCTGTAGATACAGTTATTTGTGTTCCTGATGATGGGTGGAGAAACCACCGGAAACATGTAGAGCAGTTTACAGATAAAATAAACTGTGTATAGTTGCATTTTGTTGGACATTTATTGACATATTATGTAAATTGTTACAACACATAAAAGTATAGAATAGAGACATAAAATTTAATAAAATTCTTTTCAGAAATTTGGCGTATAAAATTTTAAGATAGACATATATATTTTACTAATACACGTTATTCCTTCATTATGCATTTATTTTGCACGCCCCGCACAGATAGGAAGATAACATTCAGCACATGTGTTTACACGAACATTTAAAATTCATACTTCATGATGTTCCGGCATGAGAAGTGAAGCTGAATGAATGTATTTTAAAAACTTTTATCAGCTTCGACGTCTGCAAGCAGTAACTGCATAAGGTATTTGGATCGATGTTGATTCATGAACAACAGACCTATATTATTCGAATGCCAAAATAAAAAAAAGATGTTAGTTTTAGATAAATTGATGTTCTACGGTATAAAACGAAACTGAGATAATATAGACGGTTGTACACAGACAACGTATTCAAAGAAGGGGGTGCTATTCACCTAAGGTTTAATGAATTGGCTCGGAATGTACTGTGGGACGTAAACTTAATGAGAAATTGAAACTAGCTACACATCACGTTCCATTTTCATTTGGCCCAGCAACTTGCCATATGTTTTGTCATTGGAACCTGGTGTATGGTACGTTCAAGTCAGGATTGCAATCTCTCTACCCTTTCTGGCAAAACTCAAACAAAATAACAATATCTGTCCGTCACATCTTGTATATTTCTACAGAAGTGGCTAGACGGTTGGACCTTTTCCTCTCGAACTGTCCTTCTGTGTATTCTGTCCACGTCTATAAAAACACAAGAACGCTCAAATTGGAACATGCTGCAGGAGCAGAAGAAGAAGACGACGACGACGACGACGAGTAGGAAGAAGAAGGAGGTGAAACTGAGATAGAGACGAAAGTTGAAGTCCGACCCCGCCACAGCCAGAGTATATATAAGGTTTTGAAAGGAGATGAAAGACAGACAACTCAGAAGTATATGTAACTTTCTTGCTTTTTCTATTTTATCCTATTTTTGCTACTGGCTCAATTCCCACAACGTCAACCCATCCCAAAACACCACCATACCCTCTAACCTCCTTCATGCTTGCAGCCCTCTGGGCTAAGTTTCTCTTAGAGGTCCAGTCAGCCGCTGATCAGCACTTCTCTTTGCAGTATCCATATTGCTGCAGCCAGCCAAAGATTGCATTGACCTTCCTTCTCACGATCCTACTCTATTCTCCAGAGAAACGTCCCAGTCCTAAACTTTTTACCTTTCAACTCCACTTGTTCTCCACACTTAAAGTTCATCACAACCTTTTCACCAACATGACTGTCGTGCTCTTCCTTCATCTTCGCATTCTAGCTTCTACAAAGATGTTTCGCACCTTTTCTCTCCCCCATCCCACGTCTCTGTTTCTTACTTAAACTTGCTGACTTGTGACTAAGAACATGTTTGACACGTCTCCTGAAAGACAATAAACTGCTGAGCGACGAACTGGCTCTGGAAAACAAAGGAAGGCTTCTAACTAATGCAGACAGTGGCTTATTATTCCACATCAGAGGAACAATTTTAAAACTCTTCTGTTTTAATTCCGCACGTATGAAGAAACTGTAGCAATTCTGCCAACTTTTTGGCCTGTTACAATAACCTAGGTTTACTTCGGTGGAATCAGAATATATATTCTTCCTTTTTGAGATCAAGATAAATATACCCCCATTTGCAATTTCGGGTTTGCATGTCTTCCTACATATCTGCAAAAGTTTAGAGTTCAAATTCCCTCCACCCATATTCCCGTACAACTTCGGTTCTTGTGGAGCCAAATGCCTCCATCTGACTCATTCTTAAGAAGTCTTCACTTTTAATGCCAAAAAAGCACAGAACGATTTACAGCCTACAAACATTCATTGATGAAATAGAAAAGATACACTTTAACATTATTTTCACAATCATGCCTCGGAACTTCCAACTTATTTCCTTCTTTCCGAATTTCCAACTAAAGTCCTGTAGGCCTAAGACTGTCTCTTCCACAAGACTTCAACAAGTAATTTTCCTTGATATCATCACCTCCAATAATGTATGAAAGAATAAATGTTGTATGTGATAGACATAAGATCGACTGAAAGACTTCTCGTTTCTGCAGCTCTCCAGCTAGGATACAAATGCGGACGGTAAGGACGTTCGTGGTTACGGCACAGTCAAGGGCTGTCAATATGGAATTTGTTCACCTTGTGGAAGAAGTTTCGAAAATAAATTAAGGAGTCTAATTTCTCGTAAACTTTGCGACGCCCATTCAAAAGAGTTGAAATGAGTGTGACAAAAGTTATATAAATGAGTGAAACTGAAAATTACGAAAAATGTGGAATTGTAGGTTATCACAGCGGCGTTTCGGAGGATTCAGTTTTTCTGTTATGTGCAACTGTGTGTTTGAGTTAGTGGTTTTTCGACGTTTCGTAGGAGTGTTATGCCTTCGTCTTCGACGGTTACGGAGAACTGCCAGCATCACTCAGAAAGACAACGAAACTAGCGACACTGTGTCGCTTCCCATAAAACTTTAAACTTTATGTTAGTTCGAGTGCGACGACAGGAGATTCGTCCGTTACAATTATTCGCTTCACATTTATGTTGGTTGTTTTAAGAAAGATAAAAAACTGCGATATGAAATACGTAGATGTGTTCACACTGCATATGTGTAAGCAATTTCAAACTGATAGATAAAACGGTTCGCCAAATAATGACTTAAGTGGGACACTGGTTAGATTAACTGAGGTCAATTTTTATGCGCATTCGCGCAACTATTAGCCTTGTCACGTCTGTCTGTCTATTTCTCTGTCTGTCTGTCTGCCTCTCTGTCTTCTGTCTGCCTGTCTGTCTGTCTGTCCGTCAGCATGGAAAAACGCGGCGCCCTCTGGACGGATTTTCATGGAATTTTATATTTGAGTATTTTTTGAAAACATGTCGAAAAAATTAAAGCATCATTACAATCTGACAAGTATAACAGGTGCTTGACATGAAGCTCGATATACATTTTTCATCATACCACGGCCAGTTCTCCTTAAAATGGGAAATATTTCCGCCGAGAGTTGTACAGAAAATCAAAACACACATTTTATTCTCAATAACTTTTCCTCGAAGATAGTGCCGTTTATGAGATAATGTGCAAAGATATTCCAGAGTCGGGACAGACCACAGATGACAATATGGCGCAGGCGAATTTCACGCTGGATACCTAAGGCTACAAACACAAACTCATAATATGTGATAGTTACAGATTTTCCACGGTAACAATGGTTTCCCGAACGCGCCTCAATATTAAGTTTTACGTAAACACATTGCCTGCTTTGTTCTCTTCAGTCCTTTCTTGTATTTTTCAGAATTAGTTTCTTAAATTAAGCACTATAAATTTTCTACAATTTTTTCGATTCAATGTTCACTACAAACCTAATCTTTTGATGCTACACAACGTGGTTCACCACTGATAGTGCCTTTAAATAACTTACCACAGCAGTGTACTGAGGTATTTAAATCTATCACGTGGTAGTAGTAGTAGTAGTAGTAGTAGTAGTAGTAGTAGTAGTAGTAGTAGTATTGCCGGTCCCAGTGGCCGCGCGGTCTAAGGCGTAAGTCTGCGGCCGCTCGCCTGCTGAGATGGTGGGTTCGAATCCCACCAGGGGAATGGATGTTTGGTGTGAGTGTTGTGTGTTGTCAGGTAGAAGTCTCTTCGACCAGCTGATCACTCGCTCAGAGGAGTCCTACCGACTGTGGTGCGTCTTTGTGTGTGATCTATAAACCTCGTGAATCAGGAGGCCATGGCCCAATGGGGGCTGTCGCGCAAAAAAAAAACAGTAGTAGTATTACCAAACAAACTAAAACAAACAAATACCAGTAAGCCCTACAAGAATACAATACTACCCCAACTGAAAATAAACAACATTAGTGTTTTGCCATTGGAAACGTTTGGAACTTAATGCACTTTGGTATTATTGACAGGAGAAAATTAGAATAAGATGGCGATTACTTAATCACCGATACGAAAGACAACAAATCGGTTAATTTGTTGGGGGCATGACACTAGAGGAAAATATAAAACTGACTCGTGGCGGTTTAGGAAAGGGACATACACAACGAATCAAATCACGGTGATCCCATTGAAAATACACAGCTCCATTACGAGTGAGGCAGAATGCATTTCTTCTTGAGATATTTATTTATGTATGTGTGTCCGCATTCATATATGTATGTACCACATTCTTACATGTAGCTAGAGGCCTTGCGATACCACTTCTCTATTTATGATGGCCTACCAGATGCTAATAATTTAAATTTCGTATTTAACTATGCACTGGAAAGACCAGCAAGTGGAATTCATGCAGTGTGAAGAAGGAAAAGAATTTTGTGTGAACTTGGCGTAGACAAGTTTATTCAGATTGATATATGTTACTTTATCAAACAGAGTCAAATGGTGGAAGTTTCGCAGGATTTACACGTTCCACAATTAAATTCGGTTTTATGAGACCTTCGCGAACACGCTCAACCGACTAAAGACACGTTGGTTTAATCACCTCCTTCGTTCGTAAGACAGTGTAGTGTCAAATGAACTCAAGCGTTAGTTTGCTAAGAACGAGTTTATGTTTTGCAGGATGACAAGTTCGCGCAGTCTCTCAACTGCAATGTAACAACTACCCTCTACACGTGTACAAATATAATGCCAAGACCATAATTTTACATGCTCTGAAACAACCATGCAGATATTTTTGATGTTTTGTTGGCCTTGCATCTCAGCATAATCTTAGTAATTAACCAACTTAATGCACAAATTCTTGTTTTATAATAAGTTTATTAAATGCCTCTACATGTTTCGAGAAATATTGTACTCACCATCAGGAGGTCAAAATTGTATTATACAGCATCTGGTATCATCACACTGTGTAGGTGGCCGTCCGGTGTGTAGTTGCGCACCGGACGGCCACCTACAGAGTGTGATGATACCAGATGCTGTATAATACAATTTTGACCTCCTGATGACGAGCACAATAGTGCTCGAAACATGTATAGGAATACAATAAACTTATTATAAAACAAGAATTTGTGCATTAAGTTGGTCAGTTACTAAGATCACCTTCCAGGATGTCACATTTATGTCAGATACGATGGTGCTGCCTTTATGTCTTAACATGATGGCGTTCACGTAGGTGTGCGTATCATCGTCTTGAGTTGTCTCCTTATCGGTAAGACAGAAATAATGTGGACTGCTTGAATAAAATACTGGCTATCAGTTAAAAAAGAATCAAGCAGATTTCGGGAAAAGACGGTATTTATTATCTCAAGTGCTTTTCGCATTTGTTACTTTGTTATAATTCTTTATTTTACAGATTGTAATGGGTTGACCACACAGTTACGTCTTCGTGTGTTTGTCCCAGTATTTGTTGCCGCGTCATTACTCGGTCGTCACTTTCGTTTGTTAATGTGAATGATGCCACTGGTAACGTTACGGAAGAGGAAAGTTAGTAAGTTTGAGCCACTTCAAACAAACACTTCCGAGATACACGGCTTTCAAAATTGATTATTTTAATATAAAACTTTCCGTTGTGTTTCAATACTCAAAATACTAGTTTTCTTCGGTCTAAAAACAACAATATCAAACATTCATCAGCGCCCTAGTATGGTTGCAGGTTTCGTTCTTTTCTAGACCATCTTCAGGCGAATATTTTCCAGTAGAAAGTAAATCGGTGCACACTATATATTATGGGATCCCATACTGTTTGCAGGGTGTGCGTAAAAACAATTATAAAATTTGTTAAGCTTAAAAGACAATTGAATAGTGAATTTTTAAGTTTCAAACAATGTTCAATGGTGTTCTAAACTTAAAAAAAACTTATATTTGTTTTAAGCACATCCTGTAAATACATGGGATCCCATAATATACAGTGCACAGCGATTATATCTTCTACTAGAAATTACTGTCCTGAAGATTGTATAGAAAAGATCGAAACCTATAACCATGCTAGGGTGCTGATGACTGTATGATACAGTTGTATTTCGGCAGAATAAAACTATAATATTTTGAGTTTCAAAGTTCAGAAAGTTAATTCACGTTAACCCAGAAGAATACTGGGATATTATGTACCATATTGTCCGACTCTAGGAGAATGTGTAACAAATTCCCTGAATCTGCCATGTTATGCAACACATTATGCAACATATTATCCGAAACTGAGCTATAATGTAACATATTTTCTGACCCTCCCCTCCTCTGTTAACACACGATGGAATCACACAAATTATCACATTTCATCAAACACTACACTACTTGTGCAGTATAGGAGAAAAACAGAATAACGCCATAAAATAAGCAATCTTGAAAGTAAATAAACTTCCAAGAATTTTTGTATACCTTCCTCACGGTGACATGTGATTGAAAACGACAAAACAAGTGTCTTTGAAGGGCGAGTCCAGGAAACATTTCGACCTCTTACAGGCATTAGAGAGGAATTCTGTTATACGTCCCAAGTGCACGAAAGTCTACGAACACCACGAATTTCAGGACTGATCTTAATATCAACATGGCTACAACAAGACAGCTATTTGTGCATAAGTACAAACAAGAATTCAGGTAATGTTCATTTTACATAATCGTCGTGTAACCAACGCTAAGCGCCAACACAGATAAAAATAAAGCCTGATCTAACGTCTATGCTGACAGAATGAGTTGGACTGTTCACCAGAGAGCAGCGTAAACCCATCGGAAACTTCGTGACGAAGTGGATTCCCCAACACTTTATACGTTAAGCCCAGTGTTTGGACAGTAATGAAGAGGACCAGTTCGTCTGGGCTCTTGTAGAATATGCAACATGACATTTGCATTAGGGCAACCAAATCAAGTGTCAATAGTGTAATTCTATAACAGCGACCAGTTATCCACGCATTCTGTTCCTTCAGTATGGCCCAACGTTATCCTGTAGGTTTCAGTTGTTTGTGTACTAACGCCGAGCGCTAGTCACTTTACACCAACAGTCAGAAACTCTCATGCTTTGTGCTCCCCATTTAGCAGATTAGTGTGCTTGCCTGCACACCAAGATGTAGTCCAGATCCCTGTAATGAGCCGGCTTGCCCAGCATCTCTCATTTGTCCTCTCATGGATCACCGTATATGAGATAAACAGGAATAGTGATGAGACAAGTATCTTACCCAGTGGCTAGTTGCTGTAAATTCCTACTTCATGCCAAGAACTTTTACGAAAAGCAAAAGAGTGACCCATGCTTAGAAAAGCAATAAAATATTTTTAGTGCTTTTCATTACTAGAAGACTACTACAGTGAAGGAGGCTGTTTCGAGGCCGCAGAATATTGCACAATAAGAAATTTCTTCGTGGTATTTTTACCAAACATTATTAGACTGATCAGATCAGGGAGGAAGAAATGGTAGAAGCATGTAACATTTACGGAATAAAAAAATACTTACAAATTTTTATCGGTAAATATGTGAGGAAGACGTTTGGAAGGCCTAGTTGTATATTTCAAGATAAAATTAATCTTGATAATAGGTTAGGGTACTGAGAAATGAATTGATTGGAAAGGTACAAGTACTACAGACTGGATTTTGTGGACACTGAAATAAATCAACATTTTTTTTAACCTGGAAGGTTGTTCGTTTCTTAAGATTGACACTTTCCAATACAGATAGACAATTATACCTAAAACGGTTGCATATCTACTTCCTCATAAACCTCATAAAACCTGGGTCTCTTTCAACCAGTACTTTTTAACGTCTGGCCAATAAACGGCTTAAGATAATCTGCTATTCTACAGGCAATAGGTTTGCTGTGTTTACTGTACACATTGCAAACTATTGTTCAGATGGTTACTTTTAACAAAACTGACTTACGTCACGTATTGTCTCACAGCATACATGCATGCATACATACATAAACACATACATATACACATACATATATATACATATACATACATGAATAAATATATAAATACATACATACACACATACATACGTACATATACACATACATACATATATGCGTACATACATAAATACATATATATGCACATATATATATATATATATATATACATACATACATACGTACACACATATACGAGGGACGTACCGAAAGTCATGAGCAACCATTTTTTGCATGCAAACCGGGAACAGCAGACGAAGGAGAATATGGTGGTAGATGGAACCAGCTGTTGTGTTATCCTTGAGTGTCTCGTGACGTCAATAGCTTGCATCATGTGACCAGTATCACTCCTAACAAAATGGCCGACAACGATATATCGTTTCGCCAGCGTGCTGTCATCGAATTTCTCGTTAAAGAGGAAATCCCTGCTGCAGAAATTTACCAGAGACTTCAGCGTGCTTATGGAAGTGTGTGCATGGGTGCGAGCAGTGTTCGAAGATGGGTGAAACATTTTAAAGATGGGAACACAAGCATCCAAGATCAGCCTCGGAGCTGTCGCCCTCGAACAGCCTCAACTGAACGCTACAAGGAGAGAGTGGATGAGATCATTCAAGACGACAGGCGTGTGACTGTGGACACAGACTACCATCTTTTCGGATTTGTGAAGGAT
>Ga0131853_10008685_pt1 | contig 18525 bp, 14 predicted proteins | sample TergutLab28metaG_FD_92764 | JGI IMG/M metagenome (GOLD analysis project Ga0131853, IMG submission 92764) | Labiotermes labralis P1 segment gut microbial communities from Petit-Saut dam, French Guiana - Lab288 P1 (version 2) (version 2) | ecosystem: Host-associated > Arthropoda: Insects >... | reverse complement strand
GGCCAATATCTCCGTAACCATTGAACTTTGGATATAGGTGTTTTGGGTTATATCGTTATAGTTTGACCTAAGGAACACTCTCCCGAAGTTAGGTCCTTTCCTCCTGGGACACCCTGTATATTCCCATCCCCCACTATTCTTTTGCCTGAGAATTTGCATTTTAGCTGCTGGTGAATTTTTTGACATGCATATGTTTTTCCATCTGATCTAATACTGGTATCCATTATTAAGCTATACTTCATGTCATTAGTTACAAGACACATTTCTTGTGAACAAAGCATCCAGTAGCAAATTGTACAAAACCATGTTTTATGTTACTGGCAAGTAAAAATAAGCATTTCTGGCAGTGTATTTAATTTTGGGGGAAAATGCTTGTAAAACAAATGTTGCTATTTTGTCAAGTTACTCTACAGTTTACCATTTAACAAAATATAGAATGATATGCAGAGAGTTGATTGCAGGTATGGACACCTTGCCTTTTTTTATTGATTCTAAGTCACAGTCTTTTACGTGTGCTCGGATTTTTGGATCTTGATTCTTCCTGCATGTCGGAAAAATTAATATTGTGGTTGAGCTGACACTTGAGAATTATGAATGATTCATTTTATATGTTTTTATATTCTGACAAGCAGAGTATCCATCCTTTGCCAGCACCAAGCTGCTTTTCTTACCACTGTCACACATTATGGCTAGATGAACTTCATTAACATAACCAAATCTAACCTAAACTAAACCCACACTGATGTTTTTATATTGCTTAATTTTTCTTTAATTAAATCGTGTGTTCTAGGAGCTGGATGCGAGGAAGGGGAAACTTTCCTGCAGAGAAAGTTAATGAAAGTTCTACCATAGAACCTGCAGTTTCAATGGTATGTAGGTAAGTGAACTGTTATGTTTTATATAAAGTGTGTAATTGTATGTACTGTACAGCAGGAGTGATCCATTTTACAGGATACTTTACCTTAAGGCTGTAACTGATGGTTGGAGAAGGTGAATATGGCAGATGAGAGCTGGATATACTGGTGCTGTGGGTAAGGTATCATTGCAGTAAAAGGTCAAGTTATCTCTGTGTTAATTGAAAAGCAAGTCATACAGATACAGAGTGGAGTTATAGCTCCATGCATTTGTACCTGTGGATGTGAGTGTTCAGCGTCATGCCTACTGTTTCCTTGGAGAAAAAGCTCTTGTTTCTCATCATTTGGGTCTGAGAGCTGGTGTGAATGCTGTGACAAAGACATTAGACTGCCCCTGCTAGGACTTGAACCATGATTCTACAGTGATTCAGCCAATAGCCTAGTCATGAAGGTTCCTGCTGTGGTCATCTGGTTGAAGATGGTGTTTGGTGTGGTAGGGTAACCACTTGTCATTGTCGAGTAGGTAGAACTACTGTGTGTTGAGGCAGTTGTACATTCAATACATGGTCTGTAGATGCACTGCCCTGACTGACGTTGTTCCTTCCAAGCAAATGCCAGGATTGTCCCTTATGTTAGGTCACAATGTCTTCCTTATATATCCTTTTGGGCTACTGAGTGATGTTCCTATCATTTGACATTATATAATACATGTATAAGCTATGTTTGGTATAACTGACTAAACCTTAAATAAGTAAAATAAATAAAGACTACAGAGTGTTACAACCAGTAAGACCTCAGTCTGAATCTTCATTGTCTTTAAATCCTCATATCTTACAGTGGTAACCCCTATGGGGCATCATCCAGGCTATGTTGTGTCATAACACAAAAGACCAAAATGCAACTTCTTTTTATTAGTTTCACTAATCTAGGACATCTTACAACTTAAGGCAAATACTTTATATTTCCCCTTTCTTTGGTTATAAATGGCCCTGGTTTTCTCAGTCACTGTGGAGTGTTTTTAGTTGATTAAAATATGTCATAATTGTTTCTGCCACTGTCACCAAAGATTTGGATGGAATGTGGTTCCAGGTGAGAGGACACACAGCTGGCCAAGGAATTAATTTCTCTTATGGAAGCCTCATATTGATTACTGTGTTCAGAATAGCCCACCACTCCTTTCCACCTTGAGCCAATTGCACCTGACAAATTTTAATTATTTCTCTTATCTATACAAGGTTGCACTGAGTGGTATAATTTCTTTAGGTATTACAACCAAACTTTTATATTTATTTCTCATGCATTTCGTGTTAAATAACTTCATATATGACTCTTGTCTGCCAGAAATCATGAATTGATTATTATTAGTGAGATCTGAATTTCTTGTATTGCTTCTGCTATGTATAGTTGGTACTTAAGTTACTGACATTTCAGAGGAATCTGCTGCCATCAACCTACAGATTGGGGTGGCATGTTCCTCTGAACCAGTGGTGACTATCTGCCAATCTGCGTGCATTACATTCGAGGAGGTTAAGCTTGAATGTTCTTGCCTTCTGCACATTTTTGGCTTTTATGCAAACAGTGTGTTATTTATTGCGGAACAAATTCTTTTTTCAGGTTTGGATTATGTGACATTTTGAGACATGGAGATAGGGTGGTGATATCTCCAAACAGGAATTTGTCCATAGTGTCAGACAGCCTGGGGCGAGTTATCTTGATAGATAATCTGAAAGGACTGGCAATTCGGATGTGGAAGGGTATGTGGTATTGTAATATTTCCTTCCTGCAAACTACTTTATGTTATTGCTTGGATTATGGGTTGCATATTAAATTACTGTACATACCTACATGTGTGTAAGACAGCATGAATTCTTAAGAATTGAAAATAGAAGTTAAATTGTGGCAATATATTAAAAAATTTTGTATTTCCAGAGCTGTTTTTCTCTTCTAATGCAAATAAATGGTGGAAGGTTGTTCTGTTGCAAAAATGAAGGATTGTGCTTCGCATTGTTGGGAAACAAAATATTGTTTTTTAGTTGTGCTTGTGTGGTAAGAAGATGAAATAATTTTCCCACTTCTCTTTTCAAAATAAGTAGCAAACTTGGTATGCAAGTGTAAAACACAAAAAGTAGAGTAACTGGTTAACAAGCATAATTGTTAATTTTTGCATGTGCCCCAGTAATGCTACATATTGCACAACTGCACAGTAAGTTTTCTGCACAATTTCTGTTGAAGCCATATAACAGTCCTGTAGATCATATTAAAAAGAAATATGCTAGTAACTGATTAATGTTGTGTATTTTCAATTGTACTGGTGTATATGGCTTCGTATTCCAGAAAATTTAAATTGCGTTGATGAGGTGGGTACTGTATATATTGCTGAAGTGTGCTTTTGCAGGTTATCGTGATGCCCAGTGTGGGTGGCTCGAAGTGCGAGAAGGAGGAAGACTGCGTGGTGCCAATTCTAAAAATGTTCCTCAGCCACGAGTGGCACTTTTCCTTGTCATCTATGTACCTAAGCAAGGTATCATAGAAATATGGGCTATGCAGCAGGGACCTAGGGTTGCCAAGTTTACAGCCAGCAAAAGTGGAAGGTGATTATGATTAACAGCTTGTTCATAATCAAAAAAACAACAGCGTGTTCTTCTGAATGTTTTTGGCCCAAGCACGTTGTAGTTATGCACTTCTGACGTTACCCATTGTGTAGGTATCATCCTTATGCAACACTAATCTTTCTGTTATTTTATGTTATGTAATTTGAACTGTTGACAGCATCATTAAATGCATCATAAACATTTATCAAAAATGTTGGCACAATTCTCGAGTCAGACGACAAAAATTCTGCCTACCATATATATGTACACAGGGGAAGTCCCGCCTACCAGTACTGTTGTAATTGGAGTGCACTAGCTTCCTGACCACTATAATGTACAGGACAGATACCGTCACTTATATTTTGTAATATGCATGCAAGGTATAATTTACCCTTCCAGTTTTCATGTGTGATGTAATGGAAAAAGAGAGCTGAAAAAACTGATTAGTTTAGGTAATTTTCACCTGTGAGCCTCTGTTTTTTCCTCATTGTGGCTGAAAAGATGAGTGGTGTGTTAGTCCTCACCTTAAATGAATAGGAAATGAAATAAGATTTGAATTCAGAAGTCGTTTTAGGCACTGTCCCTGTGTTGGGTAGCACATGAATACTTTGCATGCTCTGTGCTTGATATTTGTAACTAACTACATGGAGTTTATTTGGCTTGTTTTGGATTTTAAATTTGCTTTTGACATGTCTTTTTATGTAGGCATGTATACTCCCAGAAGCTGATGTGTCTAATCCCACTCATTCCATCCATGGAATGTTGTATTCCTCTAGAAGCTAATAAAGTAGTCAAGCAGTTTATTACAATGTATTCTGGCTTCCTTCTGGAACCATATGAATCCACTGAGATTTGATATTCTTGCTTTAGTGACAGTAAACGTAACTGAAGTTCGCAGCTTCTGGAATGCGACATCCTGTAGTCTGGTAGATATATGCCAGAGTTTGGAGGAACCTGTTGCCTCATTCAAGAGGGTTGATTGGGGCAGCAGATTCGTCTGAAACATAGTAAGCTCAAGGTCTGGCAAAAATGAAATGATCTGATGTTTAGCTTGTGCAGTACAACCTTCATTATCAAAACAGAGTAAACAGTTCTTTAGCATGGTCTTTTGTGGTAACAAGAAGTGTGTGTGTTCAGATTTGGTGAGCATTGTTTTGTGTGATGCCTGTTTGTGTCAGACATGTTTTATCCCTTTTGCTGGAAAATGTGAGATAGAAATTTAGAGTATGCTTTAACATCATATTTTAGCCAGATACAACAAAATCGCAACCAATACTCATGGAATGTTGACAGATGTTCGTGGTGACCAACAGTGCCTTTGTCACCTATATGAGTGTTGTTCAAAATTTTTGGACAAACGAGCAGATGTGCACAGTGATCCAAAATTCCCTTGATCCCAAAACACAAAAGAGATGCAGATACCTAAAGAGTTTAAAATTTGTTATGCATTGATCACCCTTTGGTGATTAAGAGTGATGCTGTGGTGCTAAAAATGAATAATGAATCAGTTGGCATGATTATGATGAAGAATTGTACATGAGAAATGTGTATGTGAAGATGGTTCCCAGAATTCTGGTGCATGACCAAAAAAGAAACAAAATGTTCACTGACCTTGTTGAATGAATTGGAAAGAAATGAACATTGTGAACAGTGTCATCACTAGTGGTGAGTCATGAATATTACAGTATGACTCTAGACCTAAAGGATGAAGCCTCCGGTGGCCAATGAGCTCATCTGACTGACAAGAAATGGCAAGAATGTTATGCCCCAAATCGAAGATGATGTTGATTGTCCTCTTTGACACCGACGGTATCCTGCATTGTGAGTTGTGGTCAACTGATACTTCTACAAAGATGTTCTGGACTGTGAGGAAGAGTGCATTGTGAAAGACAACATGTGGTCCCAGAGGTGGGTTCTTTATCATGACAATGCCCATCCTCATTCAGCCTTATTAATGAAGCATTTTGTGGACCCACAAGCAAATCACAGTCATGGAACACCTGATCTGTTCACCAGGTCTTGCTTCCTGTAACTTTTTTCTATTTCCAGAACTGAAAAAGGTACATGAAAGGAACCCATTTTGGTGACTTGCAGCATACACAGAGGCCTGCAACACCGGATCTAAATATCAGTCTGAAAGAGAACTTAAGAATATAACAAAGCATGGACAAAGAGAATGGAGGAATGTGTTAGAGCCAACAGGGATTACCTGGAAGTAGACAAGCTTTGATTTCTGTAATTTTTTCAATCATAAGTGTTAGTAACATGATTTTCTTTTTGCTTTTACCACACTTGTATATACTAGAGAGTGTGGTTTCATATATCTGAAGGCAGTTGTACTCAGAAACATACTGGCTATACCCTGACAAATATTCCATAAAAATTAGGGATTTTCTGATGAATTACCATTAACTTTCCAAAAAAACAGAGTAAATATTTATTAAGTGGTATGTTTGGAGTCAAGAGTAATTACTGTTATCTTTACTTTAATTTTTGTTCTTGGACCCAGTTTTATGAGCGGTGTTCAGTAATATCCAAGCATGTTGCATTCATATGTGTCACTTTGGCACAGGTTTTGATCCGTGACTGGCACTTGTTACATTGAGTTGACTCCTGGAATTGGGCTGCCCTGAGGACTGAAGATTACCCAATGTTTCGTCAGTCAGTACATTTACCGCTTTCAGGGTGGCAACTGAACATTTATATAACCCAGCACTTTCTTCTTATAATAAAGCCAACAAGATGCACTAATTTCTTAAATTTATTTTTGGAATAGAACTCTACATGTTTCGGACAGGTTTTCTGTCCATCATTAGGTGTCTAGTACTGTATCATATACACAGGAATAGGTATATGCCTGTTGCTGTGTATACAGTACTAGACTCCTGATGATGGACAGAAAACCTGTCCAAAACATGTAGAGTTCTATTACAAAAATAAATTTAAGAAATTAATGTATCTCGTTGGTTTTATTATAAGAATATATCATGATGCATGGTCCCTGAATGTCAAATCCAGCACTTTCTGTTTGGTTTTCCCAAGCTGAATGGTATGCTTGTATTCCCAGATGTGGCCCTGCTCTTCATACTTGGGCTATAATACCTGTAGTTGTATTGTTCGTACTTGCAGGCTGTTATATATTGGTTATGGACTGATGGGACTGAACAACATTCCATTGAAAGGTGGCAATAAACCCCAGTTTTCTTGTGTTTTTATTGATCCGAGTGGGTTAGTAAAGGACATCTCTGTACCTTTCCACTTAGCACTGAGGTATGTATTTTTGTGTATTTCATTTATGATGACCAATTTTTTTCTTCTGTCATGCTGGGACTAGCAGTTTATCATTAGTAATGATGGTTATTGATTCTGTAATATTCACGGGAGTTTCGTTCACTCTTTTCTTATATATGCCAGTATGAACTATATTTTTTATCATTGTTATTATTTTTGCTTATTGCCTTATGTTAAGTGAATCTTAGATTATTCACATTCTTGTAATGTGAGGTTTGTAGTATTATTGTGCCCATGTGTATTATAATGTTCTTGTGTGTGTGTTTTTTTTTTATATTCTCAGTATTATATATGCACAAATATAATGTTGCTGTTTCCTCCTCAAGTGTTTTCTGTTTTGAACCATGGTTTGAGTGGAGCCATTAAGTATGTTAGCTACTGAAGTGAAATACCATTATTGCAGTGGAATTCTTGGATGTGATTCAAATGCCCATTCTCAGTCTTTTTGTTTGACTACTTGAGTAAATTCTGATTTCTTAATTTGAATGTTTTTCTGTCTCCAAAATCACTGTTGCTACTTGTACTTGTGTATAGAATGGTACTGACAAGGAAAGTAAGCATGTCAGGCAAAGAACAGAGACTGCTTGCAGCTGGTGCGTATTCTGTAATTCTGTATTTATAAGGTTCAGAATGCGATGTGGCTGAAAGGTCAGGAATGTTTGTCCTTAGCTTACCTTACAGCTGACTTCCACTAACTTTGCCTACTTATGGTAACTACTTTTTTGTAAAGACACTGTCTTTAAATGATTTCAGGCTTCTGCTGCGAAGTAGATAAGTGCGCCCTTCTGGGATATTACACAGTGAGTAGTGGTAATTTCTTACTTACCTTTTGGAACAACCTATTGGTCCCACCTTTGGAGGATGGGACCAATAGGTTTTCCCAAAACTTCGGTAAGAAATTACCTCTACTCGCTGCGTAATAACCCAGAAGAGTGCAGTTCTCATGCTGTCTGTATTTTAACCTATTTGCCTGTTGTAAGGGAAGAAGTTATATACCTGATGATGGTATATTACACTTATGATTATTTGGTTTCTGGACTGTGTCCATTCAGTAGTATTCCAAATGGAACACAAAGTTCAGGAAATTGAATCCGTTTTCTTCCTCTTTTTTACACAGATATTTCACATGATTTCTTTAGTTTGCCTTGGCGTAGCCTGTCTTGGTAGTTGTCACACTTATTTGGGCTCATTACACAATTTATAAGCTAATATAAATACAGCACTTGCTAGTAACTGTTAGTAAGACATGATAAAGGACACACACCAGATCTGGTACAGTACTGCCATACACAAGCACACAGATGCACCAGACTAACACACAATTAGAAGTAGAACTGTTGTAACCCACAGGAAGTATCACAGTTTACTGTATCCTTCACTGCTTGTACCAAGACAGAGAATAAGAAAACAGTGCTTGTTGTTTGTATAATGACCTGAATTTTCTAGCATTTCTTGTAGTGACATTTGAATTAGTGCATCATGAAGATATTACTAGGAACTGAGTTTTGATAGCAACAACAAAATGTTGAACTACTCTAAAAGTCATTTTGTAACACTTGAATTATCCCAAACAAAAATAAATAGATAAATAAATAAAACTAAAGTAAAATAAAAGTAGACAGGTAGGAAGAAAAGAGAAAATACTGGTTTAAGAGAATGTGTATGTATATAATTTCTTTATTTTATATGAAATGTGTATACATATTTTATATCTTTTTGTCTTTTTTTGGCAGTACCACTTGTCAGCTCTTAAAACATGTCCCTGATCATGATGTTTATTAATCAGAACACACTGGAGCTTTGTAAAAAGATATCTAAAAATAATGTTTCAGATGATGGTATTCTTTCGTACATATGTTTATATTTGTTTTTGATATGCATTTCTTCCAATTTAATTTCACAGTTGGGGGATGCTGGACATGTTGTCTAGTATTTTATTTACATTTCCAAACTGTGTTTGTATTTGTCAGAATTCTGGATCTAATTGTACTGTTCTGGTGTTCAGTCAGTGATGTCTGTCTTTTGTTTCATCTGGATTTGAATCAAAGCCCACTAATTTGCAATTAATGGGAATAAACTCAGGGACATGCATATGAGACAACAACTTATAAAATTTCATTTCTCTTCTTAAGTGAGTAAGTTTTATTAAGGTGTTTGAGGACAAATTTCTTGAATTATTTAGACTCAAAAGAAGAAAAAATTCCATAATGCACTTTTCACCTGATATTATTTTTGTCGTTAAATCGGGGATTGATGACAAATGGAACATGCAACACAAAGAGACAGAGTTTTTGTTAAGCCCCAAGGAAAGAGGCATGGCATAGACTTAAAATAATTTTCATATTTATTTTAAAAAAGATGCAAAGGTATGTTCTTAAGACTTCAAATAGTGTTCAGTGGCCATGTGGCTATGGTGACAGACTTTTCAATGGTATAATAAAGGGGATTTTCCTGACCATCTTTAGCAGTCAGTGGAAGACTGTGCCATGTAGGTCATATTGAATAGAAATGAACATTAAAATCTTACTCTCCATGCTTCATTTGTTTGACTACCATTTGTTTTATTATTATTATTACAGTGATAAAAACAGTAAAAGAGCTAGGGATCTTCACTTACTCAAGAAACTGAAGACTTTCCTAAAGGAAGGTGACTATGATGATGAGAAGTTGATTGAAGAAGTGCAGAAGACAATGGAGGAATTGAAAACCAGTGACATACGCACTCAAGCCATTGAGATGCTGTCAACCAGTAAATATATAATTCCTGATGCTCTTTCCATTGCAGTGAATATTGTTGTTGATAAATTGATTGAACAAGGTAAGTTAGTGTTGAAGATTGAGTGTGTGTGTTTTTATGTATTCTTATTTTATATAATCATGCCTCCATTTGCCAAGATTATATAGGGTGTTGCAGGGGGAATCTGCATTACTTTGGCAGAACGTTCCTTAGGTTGAATTATGTCATTGTAACCAACAATACTTGTATCTGAAGTTTAACAGTTATGGAGATATGGACATGAGACAAAATTTGGTCTTCTTGTGGTTCCATATACTTCACCTGCTTAAGTGTGATGCATTATCTTTACACCCCACAGGTTCATCCTTCAGCCAATACCAAAGCCAAGGCATGCAGTAGCCTGTGTGCTATGCAAGGTACCTGAAACCCTGTAGATCATTTCTGTGGAACTAGAGTAAATTTTTCTTACTTAATCAATGTCTTTATGTCGCTCAGATGTTAATTATGTGTTAAGTGCATGTGTTAACATTACAGAAACTACAGATTCCTCCTAGTTTTAATATATATTTTGTAATCGATAAATGTGTAGTATATATTTCAAAGCTTTCATGGTGACCAAATTTAATAAAATATTCTTGGGCTAGCAGCTTCATCAGGTGGTTGAATGGTGAATAGAATATAATAGAAGAGTGAATGGGTTCAAACCCTCTCAGTCCCTGTGCAATGGCTGAATAAATTGGCATTTTGAGAGCCATTTTCAGGGAGGTGAGTACCTCTGAATTCTGTATCATTCTTTAAAACTTCTTACCCCCTTTTCTCCATAACCATGCAACTTCGGACACGAGTGTTTGGTTGTATCGATGTAATTGGACCTAACGAATGTTCTATAAAAGAATGGCATATTACCCACTGAAACTTTCTGTATGCACTGATTAGTGAATAATTAAATGGAAAGGATGTGGAAGGAAGCAGTCATGGCCCAGTTTCATATACTATTCCAGCATTTGCTTGAAGAAAATACTGCTCATGATAATCTTTCAGCCAAAATTTGTACCCTGAACCTCTGAAGTGTGAAGGGGACATGCTGATCACTTGATCACAACATTCAGCACTTGAGTTGTGTAACTGTAACTGTGTAGTTAATTTAGTTGAAGGAAGACATTAAATTAAGTATTGAATTAATTGAATAACTACAATACACCTTCATAACAAATATTCACAAATGAACCTGAAAGCATGTCTGTGTTTGTTCTTCAGATCCTGAATCTTTGGACCACAGCTGTAAAGCTTTGCTGCAGATGGCACGGCGGTTGCAGAGGCTTGCGTCCTTTTATAAGTTTGTTTACCAAGAGCGTGAGATACCCCCTAGATACAGCACTGTTGTTGCTGATGATCTGAACTCACCACAGGTAGGCTCTTGTACTTGTTCATGGACTTAATACTGCAGGGATCATGTAGATTCTTGAGACTGAATGTGTTTCTGAAGTTGGGCAGTGTCATTTGTCTCATTCTTCTTGTTGATTTGTTGTAACTCAGAAGAACTAAATTTGAAGTGGAAGCTGTGTAAGTTTCATTACTGTGGTTGTAGAATTGGTTATCTTTTCAATGAAGGTAGAAAATTTCCATTTTGATCTAAGCACCATGCTGTGAAGGATGTGGAGGGAGTGGAGATTATACTGGGCAGAGTCTTCAAGAGCTTTCTGAATATTTAGTAGCCAAACAAATGCTTTGATTGTCAGAATATGCTGAGTCATTATTTGCTGTGGTTTTTCCTTCCATTTGGCATACAAGCTTCATTTGTCCTGAACACCAGTTCAAGCATTACTGGAAAAAAAGGGAAATAGTTGAAGATAATATCCTTCTGCTATGAATAGAATATTGACTGTTGGTTTACCAGAATTTATTGTTATTATGTTGAACTTGACTTGCTGTATAACATTAAATGTACTTGTGCTACTACTGATACTGCTGCTACTACTACTACTACTACTACTACTACTATACTACTAATACCACCACCACCACAGCTACTACATAAACAGTAACAAGCACCACATCTACAGTAAAGTCAACTTTGTGTGTGTGTGTGTGTGTGTGTGTGTGTGTGTGTGTGTGTGTTACACTTTGTACACCTACTCTGGGACTCATCCAGTCTCTTACACAGTGGTTATCACAAGTTATTTTGCGGATGAAATATGGTCATCTAATTGTCAGTGGTGATGAAAAATTTATGACTAGCAGTGAATCTCTCACTTTGAAACTAGAATTTGGCCCTTGGATTTCTGGCAATCTAGCTTTGTCACTTGTGGCTTGGGGAGGGGGGTAATGGTGAACTGCATTCCACAAAGTTATGAATTGTCATATAACTGGTATGTCATGTTTGTAACAACTTTAGGATTGCTATAGTATAATTGCATTGTGACAGTAATTTGCTGTTTACAGACATTGTCTTTACTCCTGCAAGCACCAGAGAGGGAAGTGCATGGTCTTAGGAAATTAGTTGAAACTATTGATTCTGTTGTCCTGAAGACAAATTCTCAGCTAGAAGCAAGAGTCACTTTCCAAGAGGATGGGAAAACTGCATTTGTTGAGTTTCTTTCCTGTTTTGAAGTTGGAGGACCATTGCAGGAATCATCAGCTATCAGACTTAAGAAAAACATTCCTGAAGACAAACTGAAAAGAACTGGTATGTTTGAGTTCCATGCAATGATGGGTATGAATATATATGTTCTTCTGGGATGTGATGCCATGTAGTTAGGTGGATGAGTACTTACTGTTTGACCCTTCTACCTAGAAGATGAAGGCAGATTTCTCCAGAATGTTGATACTTATCTGCCAGACTACATAACATCATGTCCCAGAAGATCATAATTGTAAGAAATTCATAATTTTAGGCTACATAAACATGTTGGAAGTTTTAGGAGCAAAGTCTCAAAAATTTATATAGTTGTAATGAAGAGGAAGTAATAGGATAGAGATATATGGTGGTACACAAATTTTCTAAAACTCATGGAGTTACCTCAAAATTCAAAGTGTCAGAAGGGCGGCATGTAGCAAGTTCCATACTGAGGTTTCCACAAATAATGGGTACCACCATACAAAATTTAGTCGTGGTAACCTAGTCCCTATGGTTTCTGCACAGCTGGACAGATAACATATGAACAGCGTCATAATTTGTACTTTTCACCCAATGCTTTTATGATTACTCCTTATAATTCAAGGAGAACAGAATGGGTGAGTTGTGTGAAACACCATTGGTGGAATTTATTGTACTGAATACAAGGCTGTGTCAAGACCTGATATAGTGCTCACTTAGGCTGCTTCTGCACTAACTAAATTGAGCCTGCTGCTCTAAAATGCAGCAGAGTCAGACTTCTAGCTTCACTTGACTCATGCAGTATGAGAGCTGTGTACAGGAATTCTGTGCCAAACAAGTGGGTCTGCCTGTGCAGCATCTTTGTGAGTGGGACTCACTTTGATTCAACTGGACTTGATTCAGTTGAGTGTCAGCAGCCTTGGTTGCCAGGTTGACACCTTGGTGTTGTCTGTTAGTGTCAAGAGGGGTGTCTGTGTTGTCAGTCACTCTGTGTTACAAATTAGAACAAGGTGCATTGGATTCAGATAGTTACCTCAAGAATTGACAATGATTATGACATGGTGGCAGTGTGTATGCATGTGTGTGTGTGTGTGTGTGTGTGCATTGTTCAGGCTGACTGGAATTTCATATAATGTTATTTGTCTACCACCTTCAGATATGGTCTGTGCTGACCTATGACTTGCCTGGCCTGTGTGCACCTTAGAAAGGTGTAGTACCCATTTTTGAAGTTGGTGTATCTGTCAGAAAGGTTCTGTTACACATGGTGGTAGGTGATTATGAAAGTGATGTTGTAGAGAGAGTTCCTGTATTCTTTACATTCTTAGAGTTTAATCTTTGGCAGATGTGAAGTGCCACTCTGTGGGCAGAAAAATCCACACACACACAGATCAGAATGCAGATCAAACTCAGAACCTGCAGAATGAGAGTATATCTGGGATGTCTGTGCCCTCTTTCGTGTATCGTGTTTTACTGCTTTAATCATGTCAAAGCCAGAAGGTGTCTTATTATACAAAATTATCAGTTCTTAAGTTTACTGTGTACTTTAAACTGATATCAGCAAGAAATGTAATATAGTTATTTATTCTGTGATAGGTGAAATAATGTACCAAGGCACACTGTACAGTAGCACAGAAGTGGAACACTGGAAGAGGGCAGCTGCGGAGAGCTGTATTGATCCAGCACATCTCATGCAACTTACTCTTCAGTTTTGGCTTCAGAAGAGGGAAGGGGCAGCACTGGAAGCAGAAATGCTGCGGTTTGCGGAGCTGCTGAAAGCCATCTGTTCACTTGCAGGTTCTCACTATTGTATGAGGTCTGGGAAATGACCAGATTGGTCTTGTACAAGTTAAGATTGAGACTCACTAGTGTGTATTGAAGGGTCATGTCATAGTTCAGGCAGTTACTGCTGGTTTTCCCACTCCTGAACCAGGGTTTACTTACAGGCTAGCCCATGTAGAATTGGAGGTTAAGGAATTGGTGCTGTGGTAGACTTTATTTTCAAGTGCTTTGAGTTTTCCCAGTCATTTTTCACACCACCTTTGCTGTATGCTAATGTCATCTGGGGGCCAGTAGAAGTCTTGTGTGATCACCATCATAATACTCCATGTTTTTTTAATGTGGAAATGGTGCATAACACCTTTTTTTAAGAAATCCTGTCCATCCTGTCATCACATTGCTCTGATTGACATTTTGAAGGAGATCTTTAGTTTTGGGAACATGAAAAAGTTACAAAGGCAATCCTGAACAAGTACAGTGGATGTTAACACACCAGTATTTGTTTGTAACAAAAGATTGATTTCCTGAAATTGCTTTGTGAAGATCATTTTGAAGCAGAATTCTCTTGTCCATCTGATTATTCAGTATTTAAACAAATCTGCTGCTATCAGTATCATGAAGGTTGAAGTTAGAACGCATACTTGATAATCTTGTAGCAATGGATTTGTGATAAATAATTTCCTTGTGTGATATTTTAAGTTCTTAACAGCAGTGACTGTGCAGATTAACGACACTAAAGAAGCATGTTTTTTTTACTGTTGATTTTGATATTCATGTTTCATTTTAGTATCAAAGGCTCTAGACTTGGCATTTTATTTCTGGACCATACTAGAAGACCAAGGTCACATTACGAGTCACTGCTTTGCTTGAAAATTGTAACAGTTGTGATGAAATGTATGATGGAAGTGATTTTGTCCTCATTTTTTTACTGTCTGCTGTAATTTTTTAACACTGTTCACACACACTTTCTTCATATTCATATCTTTTATCAAGACAAGTGTCACACATTTTCTACAGTCCTCTGAACAATTAACAGTCATTTTTGGCTAAGTAACTTTTCTCCATGTTGTTGATCAGTGGTTGAAGTAGTCAGAGGTTTGGTTTTTTCTTGTCTGGAGTACTGTCCCTTCTGTCATGCACTCACTTAACTAGCACTAAAACATCTGCTCTACTCACTATTCTGCTTTCCATAAGCTCATGTAATTGTACACATGTCTGTAGCATTTTTCCTCCAGTTCTTTGAATGGTTTAACATTAATCTCACAATTTATCATTCATATTTTTAACAAGCAGCCAAAATACTGCACCAATAAAACACTTACCTTCACTCGCACAAATGTTAGTATCAGAATGAACATGAAACTAAGACAAATTGCCTAAAAAGAAAATGAAAATCAAGATGGGGGCAGCAGTTGAGGTAACATATCATGTAGATGAAAAAATTAGAAATTCAAAAACAAGAGGGAAAGAAAGAAAAAGTAAAAAAGGGTGAGAGAGGGGGGTTTTCACTGTGTTTGCCCATAAAAGAAGAGGAGTCGTGAAAAACAAAAATGGCAGCTTGGCATTGCAAGAATTAAAGCTGGCACATCTAGTGTTATTCCTACGGTACAGCAAACATTAAGCACAGTGGTTTTAATTATGAGGTTCCATTTGTAAAATAATACACCAAGTTTTCTTTCCATGCATCTTATACACTAGTTAGTAAGGGGCTTGTAAAAGTTGCTATGTGGTGCTTTGATCATATCCACACCACTGTGCCTGAATTATTCTTAATTAATCCGATGAAGACCTCCTTGACTAGCAGTCTTTCTTCCGTTGCAGCTTAATTTTAAATAGCAGTGAGTGCTTGTGTTGCAGCATTGTCTCAATTTTGCATCTTGTTTAGTGTAATGCATTTAGGAAAGACCATGTTATCATTATGCATTTAGGAAGAAGCTCAGAAGTTCATAATGCTGCCACCTGTAAATAAGATGAAATACCAGTGATATTAAGAATATTTCTGAGACTTTGTGTGAATGACTGGGCAGCCATTGGGAACATTAAAAAAAAATTGTATTGCTCAACAGTAGTTTGAGCTGTTGTACTGACATATGGTTTGTATGTTTCAGATGTAAATGTGATATGTGCAGAGTACAATGAGCTGTCCTCGTGGTGGCAGGACATTCGCAGTTTATTAAGAGATTCTACTAATCCCTTCATGGCACTCACAGCAGCAATAGTCTGTAGGGCTGTTGCCCTTTTTTTGGAAAAGGAAAAGGAGTCCAAGGTATGAGAGATGAGAATGGAGGTTGATATGTCAATGCAAATTTAGATTGTGATCATCTGGTTTGGATGCTATAGATTGATTGATTGATTAGCATTTGGGTTCAAGCCCTTACGGTCCCGATGCACCTAGGCCTTGATTAACAGTCCCTTTGTGCCCCATAATCTGATATCAGTTTAAGGGAGCCCTGTTCCTTTGCTACAGTTCCAGATGGCCTCCGCCTCCACTTTAAACTCTTAATATCCTATGGATCCAAGAAACAGGAACCCAGGATACATGTCTGAGTGAAACCAAAGTCTCACGGTCACAGAGAATGTGGGCCAAGATTTCATCCTGTGTTCCACACCTCCTACAAAAGGGACTGTTAGTTAGCCTCACCAAGTGAAGATGTCTTCTCAGGTTATTATGTCCAGTAAGAAGGCCAATCATGACCCTGGATTGTGTCCTAATACAGAACAAAAGTCTGGTCTTGCACTCAAACTAGGGCCCAAAATTAATTCTCGCTCCTGTCTCTGAGTACTACCAAGACCTACCTATCGCTCAAAGTCCATCGTAAAGGAGTCCCCCTTCCATTTTCCCCCAGCAGGGTCCCTATGGAGAGAGATACTCCATCTCTAGAGCCAATGGTTTATTCATTCATTTATATCTGTCAGAGTCCCCAGGTAAGGAGTCCTCTCACAAAAGTGGGGAAAACATACGGTCACTGTCCACGGAGCCCCACGCGGATGGAAGGCCTATATACAATGGGATGCGGCCTGGGTCCCCAAGGGGATCGTTTATGACCCTGCTATCACTACCCCAGGGCCATGCAGCTTTCAGCACGATACCTTCCACCTTGACTTGGGTAGACCAGAGCCCCATTACCCTCAACAGGGTATCCCCTTCACACCTTGTTACTGCCTCCCACATGACCCAGGGTAAAGTAGAGTATGAATCCATGTAATCCTGAGGTATGGACAAGGGGTTGGATTTATGGGAGGCATTTGGATGTTATGTAGTCTTGTGGTTGCTGGTGCTGTGAAGGTGAATGCATCTGGTTCCTCCAAAATGGTGATGACCACCTGTGAGAGTATACAGTGTAACCCAGAAGGTCATGGTGCAAGTCTGTGGGGAATGTTTGATCTTTTAAAGATGTAAGAAAGCACCCCTAGAAATTATTTTATATATTTAGACAACCTGGAAATTTGCTGCATTTTTAAGTCATATTGCATAATCTGTTTTATTTTCAACAAAATGACTTTTATTTCATAATTTTATCTTTTAATGTTGTAATAACACATTTTTCATAAACCATACAGTAAAAGTGAAGTAATCACTCCAGTAGGATGAAGGTTAAATATGTGATCCCATACAGGACTTTACTTTGTAAAGGGTGCCTAAAACTCACAAATGACTGATACAGGTAGCCCTCAGTTTGCAGCGGTTTGTTTTGCAATGATTCGCAATGATGACTGTTTTGAAAACAGAAGGCCAGAAATATAAAAAAACTACAAAAGTTGCAAAAATGTGCAAATGTATGTACCGTGCATGATGTAAAGAACCAGAACAGCCAGAGATGAGAGCTATCCCCATCTACTGTCTAAGCCAATCGGGGATGAGGTTGATTACATTACTAAAATAAGAGCTGCCATTTCTAGTAAGTAAAGTGCAGTGAAGTCAAAGGAATGTGAAAATGTCACTTAAAAAAAAAAGGGGCAAGATCCTCAACAAGGGATTTTATCAGAGAAATAAAATCTCTACATTATGCCTGGGTCAAGCAAGAACAATGCAGGGGCCTTCCAGTGGTGCCTACAAAAGCTTTCAGTCTGGACAATGAACATGTCAAAGTAATTCATAAAATTTAATTTTTTTGCTTCATTAAATGTAGTTTGATTGTTGTATATTACATTTAATTTATATATATTCATAAAATGCTGTTTTTACATTTGTAGCGTATAATTCGGAGCTTCAGAAAACAGACCTAATATATTACTTATGTCCATTTTGAGAGGGGATTGGAATGTAACTCATTGACTTCCCATTGACTTACAGTGTACAGTGAGGTTCACTGTACAATTATTTTATTTGCAACAGTTTGTCCAGGAGTAGAACCACATCATAAACAGAGAGCTGCCTGTATTGGAATTACAGCAAGCTTAGACCTCATTATACATTACTTGCAAGTTGTATTTAATGTTACATAGCATGTGCTTTTGCTTTTCACACCAAATTAAATGTTAAAATAGGTAAAGCAGTCCCATTACAGGCCTGGAGTGGCCCAGAGGGTTCCAGGAAGTTAAGGCTCCCAGATTTCATGACAACGGCACAGGCTGGTGGTAGGTTGTCAGCCTTACGCACCGGCCGCCTTTACCCCCAGGAAATACTCCTGGTACTCATTTCTGTTAGAGGCTGAGTCGACCCCAGGGCCATAGTGCGAT
>Ga0131853_10008684_pt1 | contig 18525 bp, 19 predicted proteins | sample TergutLab28metaG_FD_92764 | JGI IMG/M metagenome (GOLD analysis project Ga0131853, IMG submission 92764) | Labiotermes labralis P1 segment gut microbial communities from Petit-Saut dam, French Guiana - Lab288 P1 (version 2) (version 2) | ecosystem: Host-associated > Arthropoda: Insects >... | reverse complement strand
TCCAGTCCACATACCCACATCCCACCTCCTGGAGATCCATCCTAATATTATCCACCCATCTACGCCTAGGTCTTCCCAGTGGTCTCTTTCCCTCCGGTTTCCCCACCAAGACCCTATACACCCCGTCTCCTCACCCATACGCGCCACATGCCCAGCCCATCTCATTCTTCTCGATTTTATCACCCGCACAATATTGGGTGAGGAGTACAGATCATTTAGCTCCTCGTTAGGCAATCCATACTTACTTTTTTTTTTGATGGAAGTCATCCCAATGTGTTATGAAGTATTCAAACAATAAATCAATATACGTGAAACACATCAATTTATTGTAAAGTTGGCTACATGTTTCGACCCTTATAGGGTCATCGTCAGGTCTTCTTATTGAATCATGTCATTAAAATGCTGCATACATTATTTTAATGACATGATTCAATAAGAAGGACTGATGATGACCCTATAGGGGTCGAAACATGTAGCCAATTTGTATAACAAATTGAAGTATTATGATATTAATAGTGTACGTCAGCACAACTGTTTTTTATTACACAAGGTAATTACATGGGCTACAATTTTCGACTATTGAACAGTCATCTTCAGGCCTATTCTTTACAGGTTAAGTCACAGGATGCTGTGCACACATTGGGATCCCAGTGTGTTTACATCAGTGAAATACTTAAACCAGATCGTTTGTCTAAGGAACTAAATATGCGAAATGTGTAACTGAGTGGTTAAATGCATTTAAAATTCTTTAAAATTAGTGTATTGGCACTGTGTTTCAGTGTGTTTAACGTATATTGCGTTGTTATTTTAATACTCTCCATACTTACGTCTCTTAACTTAGTTCCGAGCAAGCATGGTTAATAGAGAGCTTAGGGCTTACTGCGAATGTGATGGTAACCACGACAGGGCGCGTCTGAACGTTGCGGCTGTAGAGAGACCTCCTCAAGAAACAGAGGACAGTTGGTCAGTATTCGCTTCGTACCTGGTTTGAATCCCGGTCAAATATTTATTAGAGCAACTGAGGTCTGTCTTGTGTTTTCCCATTTTCTCCAATCGACCACTTATTTTCTTGAAATACACGACGACCTTAGTCCATATCCTTCCAAACTGATCTCATAATTATTTTGTATCATACTGCGATGCTATGCAGACAACGCGGTTGCCAAAACGAATTTGGATACGCCAAAATAAGGGAGGAAAGTATAACGTATTGATGTTAGTAGCATATCTGCTGTGTATATATAATAAATCTAATAAGAGGGCATATTTTTTTCCTGTCCATTCCACGTAGGCATAAAGGGGCAGTAGATGTGTAATTCCACTGACTCGTAACCTCGGCACTAGATGGAGGTAAGAGATTAATTTTATGTCCCGACCGCTTTATCTCTCGAGGAAGAACCTCGGTAGCTATTAAACATGAGGCTGGGTGGGCCCCAAAGCCGGTCTGGACGTTTTGGACAGGAGAAAAGTCTCTTGGCCCTGTCCGTAGTCTCGTGACCATACCCACTAGTCTGTCCGGGCTGCGTACAATAACAGGTGCTTCTGTTAGTTTATTTTGATAAACCTTGGATGAAATTTAATTCAACGACATCTGTCGCGTAATGAACTGTTGACAATTATGTTCTAGAATTGGCTTTGAAGGAAGAGAGAAATGCTCAACAATGGACTTACCTTCGATCAGTTGTAACAATTCGTAATTCCATAAAACATCAGAGTTGCTTCCCCTTCGGTCGGCACCATGAATCATACAACACACGCTGCTGGAACAGGTCGGTCATTGCCTGTTTGTCCAGACTCCTACACTGACTTGAGTTCTTCCATCAGCTGTGAGAGCGCTGCCTATTGGCTTACCCCCTCCCCGCTCGCCCTAACGACTTACATGGCCGACCGGATGTTGTAAGAAGCTCTGAGGTAGTGAGAGATACAGGGTTATTAAGTCCATGGAAACAGTGGCTTACCGAGGGGGGGGTTCGAACCCCCCCCCCCGAAATTCCGAAGGCCCTCCAAAATCGTGCCAAACTCAACCCGATTGTGAAAACCGTTAAAAATTGCTGAATTTAGGACGCCAACACCCCAAGATGTTAAAAAAAAAAAGGCAGTAAAATTCTAAAACTACCGCCGGTTCGCAATTGTTTTACATTATCAATGACAAATAAATTGGTTGTCATCATAAATAGTCTTAAAGTACAAAAATTAAGAAAATTTCACTATATGAAATGAAATTTCTTGTACCAAATTACAGCTGCCCCCAGATCCCCGTTCTCTGTGTCCTCTGTCCTCAACTGAATTTGTTGAACCCCACCCCCCGAACAAAATTCCTGGGTACGCCGCTGCATTGAAATGAGATTTTCTGGACAAACTTGTAGTTGCTCACCAAACTAACTAGGCCTCAGTCGTTTACGAAACTGATGCCTGAATTTTTTAAGTTTTGTGGGCACGTTGCGCCGTGCTACTGGCAATAGCTACTGACGATTTGAAGACGCGGGCTTCCCCCGTCTTTATTTTGACTTTTCGACATCACGCAACATCCCAGAAGGCTTGAATCTTCATCAGTACCCTCTCAGAACCTCAAACATCGCAATTCGAGGCTTCAGTTGTAGTTTCACCTTGATCTGTAACCTTTGTGGAAGATTTAATAATACAGTAACCCATCGCTAATCCGGTCACAGTCAATGCGGATGTCGGATAAACCGGATCGACAATTATGAAAAATTCTATTGACCGTTGAGTGCGTACTTTAAAAAATGAAACCCGGGATTTAGGAAGGGAGATGAGTAACCCAGCGTTAATGAAGGTGTAGAGAGAGGCGGTACATTCGTTACACTGCTGCGTAGCGTTGCTTATATGAATATACAATGTATCAGTCAAAGGGGCAGTAGAGGTGTAACTCCACCGATTCGTAACCTCGGCACTAGATGGAGGTAAGAGGTTAATTTTATGTCCCGACCTCTTTATCTCCCGAGGAAGAACCTCGGTAGCTATTAAACATGAGGCTGGGTGGGCCCCAGAGTCGGTCTGGACGTTTTGGACAGGAGAAAAGTCTCTTTGCGCTATTGGGATTCGAAACCCGGACCACCCTGCCCGTAGTCTCGTGACTATACCCACTATTCTGTCCGGGCTTTAAAAGAAAACCCGGGATTTAGGAAGGCAGATGAGTAAACCAGCGTTGATGAAGGTGCAGAGAGGGGGATACATTCGTTACACTGCTGCCTAGTGTTGCTTATATGAATATACAATGTATCAGTCAAACACAACATAAATGTTTGTGTTTTTTATTACTTAGGGCAACATATTTCGACTATTACTTAGTCATCATCAGGTCCTTCTAAGATACAGATCCTTAATTAACGCTGTTTTAAAAAGCATTGAGGGATCCCAAACGCGTAAACATTGTATATTCATATATGTGTTAAACACTTCGGGATGGCAATCATTAAAAAAAAAATCTAGTGTTGCTTATTGTTCAGTATCGCTGTTGGCTTGAGTCGGAGCGACGGGAATGCTTATAACCGAGCTGCATGAATGTGACTCTGTATTTCAACATCTCAAGACAGGAAACAGTTGCTTCAGGTGTTGTTAACGCCTCTGATATCGAAGAAGGTTCCGATAACGAACTAGATGAATCAATATTATCTACAATGAAGAAGAAATTTCTTAGCTGCGCAAAAGATGGCACTGATGTAGTAATCAGTTATGTGGGCTCTTCAACAAATCGAGAATTACAGACGTATTATGAACACCTAAGAACTGTGAGGGAGATCCTAATTAAACAACAGCATGAGAGGTTTGTTTCAACAGAACTTGACAGTTTATTCAAATCTTCATTATTACGCTCAAAAACAAGCACACCGTCCTTGTCTTTTACCGATGGACAAATGTATGTATTGCGTAATTTTTTCGTATTATGGGAATTAATACACACGTGTTCAATTACAAGATAAACACTAAATACATAATCAAATTTGAAAATTTGTAAGTGTCCTAGGTTTTTTTTTGTAAGGCTATCTTTTCTTCGCTACTCCGGACGACGTTTCCACCCATTAGTCCGGATTAGCGAGGTCTTACTGTTTGTTACTCGCAGGCCGTGAGCCGTTGTCAACTCCCTTACAACTCCGAAGCTGGAGTATAATTTCTTTGTGGATGCTCCGCGACTCTGTTCAGTACGTTCGCAGTTGCCCTCCATTGCCGAACAGGCCCCCCTTCCCGCGTCACGATAATCTGTACCCCCTACAATTATCAGCGAGGTTAGCATAGAATAGAATAATAATCGGGTTCCAGTCCTTCCGGGCCCGATGCACCTAGGCCTTAAGACACGCCCTTTGTGCCCCATATTCTATATTAAGTTAAAAAGAGCCCTGTTTCTTCAACAAAGTTCCAGATGCCCCCCCCCCTCCATACCTAATTCCCAATTACCTCCGGGTCCGATAGAAAAGGAACCCAGGTATAAATGGCAAAGTTACTATGTAAAGCTGTTTTCTACCAGAGTTCTACTTAACTGGAGCCCTCCGTAAAATCCTTAGTGGAGTCCCCTGTTGCGGAGCTCTCTTTGAACTCGCTCCCAGAGATCTCAGAGTTATGCTTTCTGTCAGAAGAACGGAACTCAGACCAAAATCCACAACAAATTTTAGTGAACTCTGCGTTTTGGGAGTTCCTGTCGCCGCGGTGCCTTCGAAAGCTTTAAGTATGCCACTGTACCCTCCATATTTGGAGGCCGTCGTCGTCTTCGGCGTCAGGACGTGACGCACCGTGTCTCAAGGGAGCCAGTTAAAGTTGGAAGATGAGAGGAGATTTCTTTTATATGCGAATGTCAAGTTGGTGAATATACATATGGAGTAAAAACTGTGGCACTTTCACTGCCTTCTGTTGAATTATTATTATTTTTTATTATCACCATTATCATTATCATATATTAATATAGGCAAAGTTTCACAATATTTATTCCAACAACTGCAAAACAATAAAAAAAGACAACAGTTTTTAAATATATGACTCTCCTTCTACATGTTTCGGCCTACATTGGCTCTCTTTAGTGAGGTAGCTGTCAAAGGAAAGCGTAGATGTGGCTAATTATGTTATAGATACGCATATATGAAGCGAAATGTGTTAACTGAGTTACATGGTACAATGCAACTTGGAACAGATTAAATGTATTCATTCTTTTTTTTAGATCCGATGCAAACAAAAATCTATGTCAAAGTACTCATCTTTTTGTTCAGGATTTGACCCTGTGTAGATGCGATTGTTTATGTTGCGATGGATAAATGAGTACTGGTAAGGTTTAGGGAGGGGGTGGGGTACGTCAAAACACAATTGTCTTGTATCCTACTTCATTATGCTGACGACGACATGTTTCGGCCACTGTGGGCCATCTTCAGGTCACAAAAATATATAATGAGGAAAACTATACGTGATCATACTCTGTATAGTTTTTCTCTATAGCCACTTTTGTGACCTGAAGATGGCCCACAGTGGCCGAAACATGTCGTCGTCAGCATAATAAAGTAGAATACAAGAGAATTATGTTTTGACGTACCCCACCCCCTCCATAATTGCTTATAACACAACAGGGATGATACACCTAAAGATTACTGGTAATGTTTATCTGCGACGTCATGATCTACTGAACTACCCATCGGATCTCTTCGAGATCGACATTTTTAGAGAGTTTATGATTCGACATTGATGGTACTACCCTTTGTTTTTATTAACTACATTTAAAATTTTCTCTTAACGGGAAATTCTAACGTTGAGGATTGCCAGTGTTACCTCAAGCGGAGGCCAAGCTTCAGGAGGGTTGTTGATTTCAACGTCGTGTTTCTTTTGTACACGTGCTACGAAGATATTATTTCTTATTTACCCGTTGCTGGGACCTTACCGGGTTGAAATCTCTGTCCGGAGAGTACTCGTCTTGTCCCATACTTTATTTTCAGTAAATTTCCTCAGATCCGAACAATTTTTTTTGGCGTGGTTCCGCAGCCTTAATGTGCCTAGGCCTCCTCATTGTTGACGTTTCGAGATCATACTCAGACACAGCACTCTTTTAGGTCTCCTCTGGACGAGTGCTCGGCTCGTCGCAGAGACCTCTACCAGAGAACGCACAACACTCACAACAGACAGATATCTATGCCCCAGTAATCAAAGTAAGCGGGAGCCCGAAAATCAACGCCTTAGACCGCGCGGCCACCGCGATCGGCCGTAAAAATATTACTGAATACAATCTCACACTACTTCTTTCCATATAATTTCACTTTCGTAAGTACAATTTTAAGCTAATAATCTGAACTACTGATAGTGTTATGAGAATAAATACACGGAAACGCAGAAAACCTTGACAGACAGCGGAATGGAACTCAGACAACCCCGCTGCACGAGCGGTCTTAAGGTGTAGGTCAGTCTCCAACAGTTATGTTCTGACATTATCCTAAAGGTGAGACCTACATTGTTAGTAGAGAGATCAGTAACCACACCACTTTCTGTTTTCTAAACCGGCAGCATAAGGCCATTTCATTTGGAGCGTGTCTCTATGCGGCAGTGGCACTAGGTCGAGAATAGCTTTAGGGCTGAAACAGCTTCATTTCCACTTTTTGGCCGAGAAGATGTTGAAGCATTTCTTCACGCTCTGTGTTGATTTTGTAGTGATTTGGCTCATGACATCTATTTATGCATTAGTTGACGGCATTAAATGAGCGTATGATGCGGAGGCAATACATTCCGTCTGTCTCTTCGGCTGTAATTTTCATCTCCACTTCTAACCAACATACTCCTAATGATATGTGGGCTGGAGAGGCTACATCGAAAGTTGTAGGACGAAAGAGATTGTTAGTAATGAACTTTCGTGACCGACTACAAAGCAAATTTGAAAATAAATCTTGTTTTTCTGCATTCTGCACAAAAATATTCTACACCGCTCACCGAATAAACACACAGAACGAATTTCATATAAAACGGACTGTATTTCGCCATGTTCCTAGCACATCGTTTATCAGTTCCTGCCAGGCTGCACGGTGTGATAATGTAGAGGAGTGGGAATATTCAACGATATATGCCCAACCCCGGTTACTGCTGTCAAAAGGGATAGATAGTACAGGGAAGTCTTGTAGAGTGCAGCACAAATCAATTTAGTGCTGCTATAATTGTAATAAGCAATGAATTAACTTTACAAAATCGGGAAAGTTTTGTTTTGGTTTTATAAGTTGTGGTTCAATTTATCGCTTGAAATATAATTTAGTCATCCCTTCAAAGAAACAAGAGTTTGATATGTATGCAGTACTTGGCTAGTACGAGAGCAAAAAATTCAATTTTTCCCTCACTAAGTATTCAAATTTACCGGCACTACTAGCAGACGATTTTGCGATTCTTCCACCGCCTTGCGTTCGAAATTAGCATTTATTGTCAAATATGGCTGCCAAAACACATGTGGATAGCAGTGTTGGGGAAAGAAGACTTCGTCCAATATATGGTAATAATGCTATATAGATTATAGATATATTATCATACGAAAGAATTTGAATATAACTCAGTATTTATGACTTTCGTTACGGCAGTACAAGGCGTTCTTTGTGTGATACATCATGCACGTCCTTTTTTGCATGACTAGAATGTGGACACTCACATTGTTAATTATTCACATCTTTATTAATTCAGATTGGCTTGACAATGGCAATAATAAGAAGGCTCTGCAAGAAGCTGATAAAGTTCTTAAAAAGCAGCCGAATTTCCAGTGTGCAAAGGTATGAAGAATGAATAGTATGAATGTGAAATTTTAATGTTAATCTATCCAATACTTTGTAGTTGTTTGTTGCCTTACCACTTCGAATCAATTACCCAAGTCATTGTTCATCATTTTTATCGATAGGTCCTCAAGGCTCTTGCACTGCTGCGTCTTGGCAAGGAGGACGAATGTATCCAACTTCTTGATGCTGTCAGAGCTGAAGTACCTTGTGATGACTCTACATTGCAAGCTATGACTATCTGTTATCGAGAGATACATAATCGTACGCGATCAGGTTTTTTTTGAATGAAAGTGATTTTGTTCGTGTAATGTAGTATTTATCAACTGGAAAGTGTAAATAAATTCTGTTATACTGAAACTGGTTATGAAATGTAACCATGAAAGTTGAAGGACTTGATCATGTTTTATTAATTCTGAGAAGCCAGTTTCGTCTGGAATCTATTAGATATGCTTTTGCTTTTCAGCTGAACGGATATGTGAAATATATGAGGCAGCCACGAAGAAAGAACCAAATAATGAAGAGCTACTGACTCACTTGTTCATGTCATATGTTCGTGTGGCTGATTACAAGAAACAGCAGCAAGCTGCATTGGCATTGTACAAGCTCAAACCAAAGAACCCTTATTATTTTTGGGCTGTGATGAGTGTTGTAATGCAGGCATATAAAGCTGATGAGAAATTGGCCAAAAGTGTTGTACTTGTTCTTGCTGAGAGGATGGTGAAGAAGTTTGTGAAGGAAGGGAAGATTGAAGCAGAGCAAGAAGTGCAACTTTATCTTATGATTCTGGAAATGCAGGTCTGTTGGTGTGGTCTGATACTATAGAGTATGCTGCAATTTATTTCTGTGATTTGTCGGTATATTACATCGAAGTAGTTGATGTGCTAATATCCCATGATTTCCCTTCTCTTCATATATGAATCTTTAGTTTTTATTCATCACCCTTAGCACCATATTCAGTGATGCCAATAGGTTCAGTTACTGGCACAGGCACTTTTCTCCAAAGCCTTCAGACTGGTTCTGGGACACACCAAACCTTGTGTTTAGTTTGTATAGTGGTCTGTGTTCTTACTGACAGAGTGGCTGGGGTGTGAGTGACCATTCACCTACCTATATCGCTAAGGTCAAGAATTTGTGGAGCTGTATATCTAGCCCTCCATACATCTTTGTGGCATCATACTTAATGAAGAGCTGGGACTACTTTTCTTCTTTATAGGGCATCAGTGTGGCCAGTTGTTTTAGAATTGATTTATAGATTTTTCTGTCAGTAGTTGTTAGTTCTGTTAAGATGGTTTTAGGTTAACGAATAGCATATATATATATATATATGTACAGAACAATAAATGTTGCATGTGTGTTTCACAATTTTCAAACACACCAATAATTTTATCACGTATGTAGTGTGTTGAGGTCTGGCTAGTTGTTCATGTGGATTTACATAATAGAAAGAAGAATCACTAGTGGAACTGTTGCAGTGAGAGTTCCTTTCTGTGTGTCTTGAATGGAGTATAATATTAAAACAATTTTTTTTATTGAAATGAACCATCTTTACACAACATACAAATAACAGTTGCAAATCTACAACTGGTTAATTAAGTGACATGTTTTGGCCTTGTTCGGCCATCATCAGGCTTACAAAGAAATGGTGTTAATTAAGGTACATTCATTTGCTATACCAATGGGATCCCATGGTTTACATTGGTCTTATGTCTTTTTAAAAAATAATTTTTTGAAAGGACATAAGACCAATGCAAACCATGGGAACGAATGTACCTTAATTAACACAATTTCTTTGTAAGCCTGATGATGGCCGAACAAGGCCGAAACATGTCGCTTAATTAACCAGTTGCAGATTTGCAACCGTTGTTCGTATGTTGTGTGAAGACGGTTTGTTTCAATACATTTGTTACATGTACACAGCGGGATGGAAACAGTCAAATTCAAAATTAAAACAATTTTGCTGCCATGTGCAAGGTCAAGTTCAGTTTATTTGTACTTGCATTTACTTACACAATAAAAGCAGTCCAGGAAGAAACCATTGTTTCTTGTTCATCATTTGTTTTATTTTTTCAGGGTAAATTTGAAGAAGCATTGCAAGTTGTGGAAGGACCACTGGGTGAAAAGCTTGTTTCATATGTGTTTGTTCCCTCGAAGAGGGCTAGCCTACTCATGAAGTTAGCAAGGTGGAAGGACAGTAATATCCTGTACAAATTGCTTCTAAGGGAAGAGTAAGTGATTCGTGAATTCTCCAATTTTCATTTCTGTTTGGTAATACAGGGCATTTCGTTATGTTGTCCGTGATTACAAATGTTTATGGCAAGAAAACGAAAGGACCTACCTCAATGGAATTGTTCACAGCCACAGAAAAAATGAAAAAGTTTTTTTTGACAACTAGAGGTGTTCGATGTGCGCACCACAGGTGACATGACAATCATCGATATGATATTCAAGTTCTTGCCACACACACGTCAACATGGGTGTATCGATATTCTTCACTGCTGCAATGATCCGTATCTTTAGGTCAACAAGGTTATGTGGCAATGGTGGGATGAATACTTTGCGTGAAATGCACATTGCACAGTAACTACAGACTTACTTACTCATGTGATATTCCAACACACAAAACAACTTCTCCCCCGGAGCTGCCATTTTCTCACTACATACACTCGCATCGCCTAGTGGCAGAAATGTGAAGTACGATGAAAAACACCTTACTGGGAAAAAAGTTTTTGAGTTGTTCCTTCTATCTATACAGGTTTTGTAAATATGTGTCCTTCAGTTTTCCTATAATAAATTTTTGTAATCCCAGAGTACATAATGAAATGCCCTGTTTATAAAGTGAAGGTTTGTGGCATGTTTCTCTGGGCTATGACCTCATGTAGTGTGGTTGTGGAAGAACATATTGACTAACTAACCATCTAACTCTGTGGAGTAGAATTCTTGAAAAAAGCTAATAATCCTCAGCTAGTCAAGAAATCCTGTGTATTTTGTGGCACCTGAAAGATTGTTTCCATTTACACAAGAGCCTGTCACTTGCTTCAAGACTAGAAGGTATAGAAATGACATGAATACTGCAAAAAATACTTACTTTCTCCTGTACCTTCTGATACATTAGTATTGCAGAAATAGATGTTAACTTTAATACATTGTTGGTGTGGACTGTAGCAAAATATGTAAGAGATGCCATTGGTCGTGTCTCTATGTATATGAATATACAGACACCAGGATTCAGAAGGACTGTGCCAAGATTTGTATTTGGAGTAATACAGTGATGTTGAGTAGAAAAGCCCTTTTCACATGACTTGAGATTGGAAAGTAATTTTGATGTGTAGCAGAGATAAAGACATACTAGATGTAAGGGTTTCTACTGAAATATTTTGTAACATCTTAATGTAAATTAAAATGAATTTTATGTGTAAACGAAATTTGTTACAAAAATTTTCCAGTTTGTCCAGCAACCTGAGTGCATATTTGAGAACAGTATTTCAGGCATATCAATAATATGTTATGCTGAAGTGTATGTTCAAGTGACACACAGATATTTTGAAAATTTCTGTAATATTTTTTTATTTTAGCTGTTATGTCAATATTATTGTGACATTGTTCATTAGAAATCCTTATTTTTGCGGTGTCTTTATCATTTGTGTACACAGCCATGACTTCTTTAGTTTTCCAAACCTGACCGTGTAATAAAACTTGACTTTAGTAAGTATTACTTGTTTGATGTGCTTGTATAATGTTCGGATCATGCCTTGTGTGTTCGTGTGTCCATGTATGCATGCATGTGTATGTGTGCAAAGAGCACTGTTTAAAATTCAGTCCAATTATTATATTACAGTATGGATCACTGGTCTTATTATGTGGACTACTTTACATCTGCTCTGGCGTTGCTTGATTCTGGCCAAGAAGATTCAGCTACAGTGACAGACCCAGCGACTCCAGCTGACAGTGATGGGAGCATTGATACAAGGTGGCAGGTTGCAGACTGCACACTTGAGATGTGCAGGGACTTTCTGTCCCTCGTATTGTCCGAGAATGAGGCCCTGTCTAAACGGTTGCGGGGACCGTATCTTGCCCATCTGGAGTTCTACAGAAGACTACATGAAAGAGGGGAGAAGCCAGAAGAACTTCTTGGTATGTCAATGTTTTGCTTCCAAAGTTAAATATGTATGTGCATATACACAGAACAGTAGAGCCATTATGTTCCTGAATTTTGGAAGGTGCTGTTTTGTCTTGTGGATGTACGCTAGTTGATATGATCACTCTGTTGTCACTGCTGTGATCTGTGAGAAACTGTAATTGCGAAGCCATCTTATATATATTGGTTGTAGAATGCAGGCAGTTTAAGTGGGCATGTGAAAGGTGTTCAATGGAGCAGTGGTTTGCAACACTTTAGCAAAACTGCCATGATAAAAATGTCACTGTTGGTGTTCTTAAAATTTCTGTGCACTTCGTGATGGTTTTTTTTTTGTGACTGTAAGCCTGAGTTTTTTTTGCAGTAAAGAAATATAAAATCGTAGGGCTCAACTTTTTTTTTTTAAACAATACCGTTTAATATGTTCAATTAATTCTGCTACTATTTGTCAGTGACTTAGCTGATGAGAAATGTGTGGTTATTTCATGCAGAACAATGCCATAGGCTACCAGCAAGGTTCTTAATGATGACACTAGGTAATGTATTTATTGGATGCCTGAAATGTAGTTACTGAATGCTTGCTGATTGTGACCTTCTAGAAAATCCAGTTTTGAATTTGTGCATTTATTTTTTATGGAGGACAGTAAAATGCAAAGTTTGTATAAACATTCCACATTCTTGTGCAAGAAATGAAAGATAATTTTATAAGAGAAAATGCTTATATTTTAGGAGAAGAGGTGTGTTGCATGTTGAGAAATATTTTCAGAGGGTGCAAAGCCTGCTTGTGTTTAGGAGACTGGTACTTCTGCTTTTCCGTGAAATAAGCTAAGTTGAACAGCAGGGGAGAAACAGGGTGTGAGTTCCCAGCAATGCTGGCCTGTGTACAATAATGACTTTGTGAGATATTTGGTGCTCAGGGGCATTATAAAATAGACTTCCTGTACCCGCACACACACACACACACACACACACACACACACTTAAACATGTGCATGCCAACATGCGCACACATGCATTCCGCCAACACATGCACACGTTGTGGCAAATAACAGCAGTAGTTGCAGCAGCAGCAGCAGCAGCAGCAACAGTAGTGGTGGTGGTGGTAGTGGTAGTAGTAGTAGTAGTAGTAATTATTGATGCTCATCACTACCATTGTTATTATGACTACCATTACATCACTATCATCATCAGCCTTATGAAGGCAGCTGTGTGAGTTGGACAGGTGTATTTGCCATCTCTGAAGAAGTGAGCCTCAATTAATATGAACAGGAATTTAGAATACACCACCACATACAATTTTGTCACCTTGTACACTACTTGCTGGGCACTCAAACTCAGCAAACCATCAGCACCCCACTCCCTTTAGTGCCAATCTGACAGTGTCAAAATCCAGAATGCTAGTCACTGGGAATGTCTGCAGTTGGGCAAGGTATCAGGAAAGTGGGGGGTTAGGCACAGAAATTATGAGTCACCCAGAAGGAGAGACTAGTGAGTTTAAAAGAACAGGACACAACTGAAGTACTGATGAAATATTGATGGTTATTGATATGATGAGAAGTGTGCATGTGGGTCAGTGAATCAGCTACTCTTTCATACCTTACGGAGAATAATTATTTGCAGTATATGGTCTTTTCTCTCAAACTAAGAGACCATTCTGTCTTAATGCTTATTGTTTCAGAAAGTAAATTGTCATTATTGTTTCTAATGTTAAGAGATGTTTAACTGAAATCTTGAGCCTAGTGTAGAAAGTTAACACATTCTCTTGTGTTTACAGAATTGAATATGATTGTATCACATTTATGTGTGCCTGATGATAACTAATTATAAACAATCAAACTGTAATGCATGGATTTGATATTTTGTTATTGGAAACCTAAATGTGGAGGGGATGCATTTAATATATTATCAAGCTGTTGTATGGCTAAAATTATGTTTTGTTTGTGCAGGTGACATTGTAGAGCTGTTCATGAGGTATTTCCGTAACTTTGGAGACAAGTCGTGCTGTGTGTCAGACCTCAAGTTGTTTCTACCTTTGTTACCGAATAATCGCACCAAAGATTTCATCCAGAACATAAATGAAACAGTCGGCCTAAAAGCTGGAGATCTCCCATCATCGGTATGTTTACATGAAAACAGTATGACCAGTAGTCTTTGTCAAATAAATATTAATTTGAAATATGTCCTTGAAATGCATATTGTGCAGCTTTACGCTTAAAGTGATTAGAAACTGAAGTGGTGTTTCAGAGTTTATAATTTAAGACATTCATGCTCTTATACAGAACATACTTTATGCTACAAAAATTTTTTTAGAATAAAAACTAAAATTAAGACTAAAGATCGCAATAGTAGACAAAACTTGAACATGTTCATCAGAAATCTGGATACTAACAAAGAGAGATAGAAATCATTTTTGAAAGGAAAGTGTATAGATGAATTTTAGGCCCAGTATCTGACAATAAAAAAGAAAATTGGAGGATATTAACCAATAAAGAAATCAATGCAATGTTAAAAACACACTATAACAGAGACAGTAAGGTTAAATAGATTACGTTGGTTTGGGCATGTACAGAGAATGGAAGAAAATAGAATTCCCAAAAAGTATTATGTATGAACTCGGAAACAACAAGATTTAGAGGCTGACCAAGAAACAGATGGCAAGATGAAGTGAGGGAGGATGGAAGAATATTTGGTGGAGAAGGGTGGCAGGAAAAAGTATGTAACGGAGAAGAATGGAAGAAGCTCCTGAGAGTGGCATGGAATCGTCACTTTCTGTACATGCCAGTGGAATGAATGAATGAATGCTCTTATACATGGCCTTAGTAATAATTTTATATTCTTTCTTCCTGCATTAGAACATGACAGTTTACAGGATATGGAACAGCTTATTTTGTTACATGTATCTGCAGATACATGTAGATTTCATACAGAAACTAAATGAATCACACACGTATGTATGACTGTTTTGCTTGGTTTCATTTTTTTCCCCTGACTTATTAAATTAAATATTTATCACACTGAAGTGTGTATTTTTAAGACCTGCAAATATATTTTGTGAAACTGAATTTGTTTGCAGCTTCATTTGTTCTTTTGTAAAAGATCTTAAAACAAGCTGAAATTATTATAAAGGACATTGTACGTGAGAATTTCTTCCTTGTGCAAACACATGCAGATGTGACTGGATGTTCATTCGCCTACACGTGTACCTGCCGATTTTGTGGATAGACAGGGTTCTTAAAACTGTATTTTTGTAACATGTTGATTTGTTGATATACGTGTTAGCCCAAACAGTTCTTTGGTTTGGTACACACTGTACCTACTGTGACATGTGTTGTGTTGGTATTAACATTTATGTGGTGGAATTGGTTGCCAGTGAAGCTAACAGATCTTGCTGAGATTTGAATCCAGGATTTTCTGAATATGAAGAAGGAGGGCTGTCCACTCCACTGTGATATTCAGGAGTATGGTGTAATATGGGGAATGGCCAGATATGAATTTCTTGCAGTAATGTAGTGAACACATTGATATAAATTGCTCATAATGGTTTGGTGAACAGCCAGGTGAGAGTTGCTAGTAATAGTGTGTTGTAACAGTCAAGGTAAAGGTCAATTTGTACCTGGACCTATCACAGTAACATACAGGGAAGTGGAGATGTTACTTGTCTCATTCTTGACTAAATGGAGCTGAACGGTCAGCTTCATGCCCTTTCCACTTTGGATCCAGAGAAGGAGCCTCCAGTACCCATTGGATAGAAGGCTGAGAGAGTCTGAAACGTGCTCTGCATGTCTTGGGTAACAGAAAAATCTCTTACCTGGTGAGGAATCAAACCAAATTCCTCAGACTCCCAGCCTGCTCCCTAGCCACTGTACTGATTATGCTATCCTGGCTCCCTTATGTGAAATATGCTATGATTTATCTATTTTCTTTTGTAATTTTATGATTAAAATGATGATGCATGAATTGTCCAGTGAAGAATGTTATTCTGTGCCTGGATAATTGGGGTTGTATTGTAATTTTGGTAAGGAAATATATGCGGTATAGCAGCAGGGAACTTTGTTTGGATCGTGACAGTTTAGGATTCAAGGTTTGGCAGAATAGATTGTATGTGGTTGAAGATTCAAGTCATCTGGGGTTAGGAAAATGCTTCCTGATGTTACAAAGATTATAGTGCTTGCTTCATTTTCAGCCCAGAAGACTTGAATCTCCATTAATACTGCTGTAAGGGCCCCAAGTCATGCAATATTTATTGTGATTTTACAGGTCAGACAAATGCAGGAACACATCAGCAGTTTACAGCTGAGCCGATGTGTAGGCTGTCACGTGGATTTAAGTGTAACAGACAAACTAGCCTTGGCATCTTCTTTACTACAGTACTATGACCATGGACGCAGTTTTAATGGGGACATACTACAGACAGAATTTGCGTGAGTTTGAGATATGTGTCGTACAACTTCTTGAGTTATTCAGGGAACAGAAATAGTTGTTAAATGGCATATTTATGTAATTATGTAATATCAGTTACCACCAACAAGGATTATTGTCCTGTTGCAGTCCGAATTCTACTTGCAGTTGTCCTTCCGTTCTTTAATAGGGCATCCTCATTTTCTTCTTCCCAGGGTTTTGTAGTCGTGAAATTTTGCATGTATTTTATTGGGGGACATTCGGGCTGTATCGTGAAGAAAACATTTTTATAGATGTTTCCACACTTCTCCATTCAAATTTAAAATCTTGTTCGTCTGTCTCGTACATTTGTTAAGGGCATGTTCAATTCCTTGCATATTGCCCATTAAAATTATTCTGTCAGTTTCTTTCTACATGTATAACTAAAGAACTGCTGCATGAATATTCATGAAATTTGATATCTGAGAATGTTATGAACACATGTTGAAGCGTTTTCATTTTCTTGTAGACTGTACAGCTGTCATGATCACTTTACGTAAAGGTTGACTTATGTTTTTTTGCTGCTGTGTACCTGCATGTTTGGAACATTGTCTGATTCCTATCAATTCCATTTGTACTGCTGTTGTTATCAGAATATGGAGGGAAAGGGAAAATTAAAAAAGCACAAACTGTCTTGCCACCAGATTTATACAGAAGTGGGAACATATTCTTCCTAATGTATTATTCAGGCTAGAGTAGCCCACAACTGCTCTCAGACAGCACATTGCCGCTGCATCAGTTTATGTATATTTCTGTTGTTGCTCACACGTATACTGTGTATTATCACATCATTGACCTCTGTACATAGGTCATATTTTCAGAGATTATATTTTGTGGAATCTTGTTAACTGTGTGTATTTATTGTGTGAAATGTTTTTGGTATCATATGCAGTGTAAAATGGTGTTTCTGCTACATGCTGGACTGATATTGAAAAATATGATGTAATTATGGTATGTTCCTGTGTGTAGGTATAATGACCCATACGTGCTGCTGTCAGCGCATGTCCTTTATGATGTATGGGTGGAGACAGGAAGCAGTCAGCACATTTATGATGCGATCCTAGTTCTGGAATATGCACTTAACATCAGCCCATCGAACTTTCATATCAAGCTGTTGTTACTACGATTCTACACTATATTAGGTCAGAAGCATTTTGATTATTTACTAAGAGGTGTCTGCAATTTGTTTTGTCCAGTAATATATGTATGCAATTTTTTTTTTTAAATTAATATTTAAGACCAAGTAAATTCTTGGGTAATGTTTTGTTCCTGGGAGGGGTGGTAGACAATATTCTTGACCATGTATGGGCACTGAAAATTGTATGGTATATGTGATAATGAATTTGTAACTGTGTGACATCATGATATTGTGTGTCTGCACAGTACTGGATTAATGTGCTCTGTTGTAAGTTTCTGCACTGGTATAAATAGAGCGCAGCATATTTCTCATACTGACGCAGGATTTTAAATGTTATCATTTGATGAAAGAATGTATGTGGAGACAAATAGTGTGAAAGAAGCTGTGTATTTATGGATATGTAAGATTGTTAACAAAAGTATGGTTTATAGTTCATTGATGAAAGGGAATACTGCAGTTGTTGAGTGGACTAACCTTGTCTCTGTTCTTTAATTTGTAATTTTTTGTATGAGAATTAGATGTAAGATTGCAGTCTTGGTGTTGGAATGGTTTGTTTTCTGGAGGTACCATCATTTAGGGAGATACTGCTGTCTCTCTGAACACTGTGGCTACATGGATTTGCATTAATGTAATTTTATGTTTTGTTGACTGTGTGTCCTGGTATGATCCTTGTAAATAACCAACTTGATGCACAATTTTTTATGTATGTTTATTTCTATTCTCTACATGTTTTGGGCAGCCATGTGCCCATCATCAGGAGAATTATTGTATCAATGTGACACCTGGTTTGTATCACTCTGTGTAGATGACTGTCTGGTATACAGGTATGCATACCAGATGGTCATCTACACAGAGTGACATAAACCAGCTGTCGCATTGATACTATAATTCTCCTGATGATGGGCACATGGCTGCCCAAAACATGTAGAGAATAGAAATAAACATACATAAAAAATTGTGCATCAAGTTGGTTATTTACAAGGATTAATGTAATTTCTTGGGAGCATAAAATTACTCTTAATTGTTCACAAAAATAGGGACATACTGGAAGTCTGTCTATTGCTTAGCACATGGGGGGGGGGGGG
>Ga0131853_10008682_pt1 | contig 18527 bp, 9 predicted proteins | sample TergutLab28metaG_FD_92764 | JGI IMG/M metagenome (GOLD analysis project Ga0131853, IMG submission 92764) | Labiotermes labralis P1 segment gut microbial communities from Petit-Saut dam, French Guiana - Lab288 P1 (version 2) (version 2) | ecosystem: Host-associated > Arthropoda: Insects >... | reverse complement strand
GTTATCACGCATATGTGCCTTCTACAAAGCGTACTCTGGGGAACGCGCGTGGAAGTCTATTGGTGACATTAGAACGGCAACACTATCTGAGCAGGGTAGATCATGAAAGGAAAATTAGGAGTAGGAGGCAAAGGACGGATATAGGGAAATATTCTTTTGTAAATAGTACCATCCAACACTGGAACCAGTTACCGTCAGAAGTGTTAGGAATTCTCCCCTGCAAACCAGTCACTTTTAAAAAGAGGGTAAGGAAAGTGATAATTGAGTTGAATTAACAGGAAATAAAGAGTGCTGGAAATCATCGAAAAGTGTAGAGAAGCGGAGTCTAGTGAAGTGAAAAGTTATCTAACGTGGAAGGTAGCGAAGTGCAATAAAGTGAAGTGAAGTGAACGAAGCAAAGTAAAGTGGAATGAGGCGAAGTGAAGTGCAGTATAGGAAAGGGGGGGGGGACGAATCTTTATGGAAAAGGTTTATAGTAGTAGTAAGTGATGAGAAGTGAAGGACTGGGGTGAAAGCGTGAGTGAATTAATGATTGAAAACAAAACAATTACAAGAAACTGTACACAGTACTGTCTTGCTTGGGTGTTTTTACCTTTTGTACATGTTGTAAAATTCTAATTTGTATCGTGTGTTTTGTTGCTAGTTTTAAGTTGTCTTGCGTGTAATTGTTGTTGGTTGGCCGTGTGTATTGTTGTAGTCTTGTATGTATTGTTGTGCTGTGTGTGCATTGTGGTTTTTTTTTGTACTTTAGATGCCGGACTGCCGGCTAGAAGTCAATATTCGGAAGGTCCTGCGACCGGCCACCTCAACACAGGTTTTTCTCGGTTTCCCTGTGTCTATAAGCAAATGCTGAGATGGTTCCCAACATTCCAAGTTGCCACTACATGCTTCTCATGTAGCACTCCAGACTTAAATCTAGTAGTAACCAATTTCGTGTTTTATATACATGTAAAATAACCACTGCCACCGGGCAACAACCCAATTGCAGTAAATAAATATATTATATTATTATGTACATTAACGCTATGTACATTCATCCCAACCACTTAACCAACAGTCGCCTTCCTGATGGACCCCCCCCCCCCTTGTCAAAACTACACAATTTTGCACTTATAATTAATGTCATGATTGCTGGTACCAGTTCAGAAACTTTATCGACCTGAACGCTGTCGGACTACCGCGTTTAGTTCAGTAAAATAACAGTCGAAAGCAGAGTGTGGTTGTAGGAAACCTTCTGTATTTGTTCTTACGGACGATACAAAATTCAGTACAATGTTTGAACAATTTGTGGAGCATGACCGTCGTCCAAAAGAGACCGCCAAGTGCCTCCAGATCACAGAACAAAGCACGGTTACAAACACAGAAGATCTGGAGAACTTGACCTTTATTTATGAGAAGTTTATATCGAAGCACGAAGCAATTAAGACGTGTAAAGGAATCTGTAAATGTAATGTACTGCATTGTACCAAGATCTGAATAATATTCAACAAGTTCACACATCCTTATAAAGACACTCAAAACAAGTGAGAGTCACAGAACATTGCAAAACGAGATTCGAGGGGAGACGCCAGTCCTACTTCATAAGCACTTATTTTACACTTCGCGTCGCTGCCGAGAATTTCATGTCTAACTGCCTACGTCACTTTATTCTATTTCATATTTTTTTGCTGTTTCATAAAATTCAAATTTTACACTTTAAGCATTCATTCCGTATTTTTGCACTATTTGTAGTTTTACTATTATTTTAACTTGTCAAGACTGATATCTTCAACCTGAAGTTTAGTGGTATTCTTGTAGTTAAGCCTGGCGATGGCTCATCATTTTTTGACGAAACGTGTAACTCTAACGCTGTGTTGACCGACTATATCATTCATTTTGAAAATATTTCCAGCACTTTTTAAAATATTGTAAGTATAGCCTAGCATGGACTGCAGTGCTTGAAACTAAACTGCGTGGACCCCGACTCTCGGAAGATTGAAAGAGCAGCGAGCGCTACACTGCCTGCCGGCATTCATAAAAGTCTGAACGGAAAGTGATGCGAGTTGTCAGACGAAATAATGACTCTGTAGCAACATAACATGTCAAACAACGCGGTCCTTCGGCAGGACCAAAGTTTGGTCTGCAAATCGGCCTTGGCGGGTTTTCTTGGATCCTCCAGCAAATTGCTTCCTTCTACATTCTTTCTAATTAATTTCCTAGTCGTAGCATGCAACGCAATTTAATGTAAGTTAATGACAGCAATATTTTTGTATAAAAAATATGTTATTCAATAAAAAATATATTACACTTACAGAAATGTAATAATATAACGTTGTAAATTTTAAGGAAGCGTAATATTAGAAATCTGCGTGCCGAAAGTGATGTGACGTAGATTTTATTTCTCACACAAACGTAACATTGTACATTTTGCAACCATGAGCACGCGGCTGAATTACTGTACAAGTTGGACCCCAAAGTAGACAGTACAGATAATTTAGGAGGTACAGACTGTAACAGTGATAAATTCCGACAGCACTGCGATATAAAAGACCGAGATGCAGCTAGTATGATGTGGCAATATAAGATGTAAATTCACGAGAAATTGTGTCAGCGCTTAGCCCTCAAGGCTTCTTTAAGATAAACGCATGACAACAACCGCAATAACCTGCGAATTGGGCACGAAACACAGGCACAGAGACATTTCGTCTGTCTTGTCACCAGAAGGACGTGGCACGTCTTGGTTCAGTAACTAAACGTGGCTCATCTATATATTTGCCACGTTGCACATCTCTTGTTACATCTATTGCTGACACAGGCCCAATGTGACGTAGGTGTCTGAACAGACGCTCTAATGTTCTACGTGACGGTGTACATGAAACGAAGATTCAGTGGCTGGTAACGTGAAAATAAAACAGTGCGTGTAGGCAGGGATACAGCACTGCGATCGTCTGACAGTGAATAAAATTCCTTAATTACCACCAACACGACTGCTTGGATCACTGGTTGAAAGTGCTTTTCAAAAACTCATAATATAAAAGTGGTAGCATTCCTGACTGGTGAGGCGCCAGGGTAGCTCGGTTAGTATAGTGACTAGGCTACGGTTTGGAAAATCGCAAAACCGTAGTTCGTATTTACGACAAGAGGAAGATATTTTTCTCTTCTACAAAGTATCCAAACAGTCTGCAGGACCCTCCAAATGCATATTCATTGTATACCAGGGGCTACTATCCGGAGACAAAGCGGTCGGTGGTGCGAAGCTGATTACTGCGGAGATACAGAATGAGTGGATCTATTCCTCCCATCTCCATAATGTCTTAATGTTGTACGCAGTGATAACCTTATTTTGTGACCGGTGAACCAATCCACCCGCTGCAGGAAGGTGACATCACATAACAGCTTTCCTCCTGACCTTGTGTAATTTTCGTTTAGAGTTTTAACAGACGATTCAAATTTTCAGCCGTCAAGGAGGTTCGTACAAACAGGAGAAAATGAAAGATGCACATTTACATCTCACATGTCCTCAGCCATATTAGTTAGTGCCCATGCTTTCAAGCGATGTCGCGAAGCAGTTGCGAAAGGCGACTGTCAGCTTATGCATGTATGTGCATCAGCTTGTCCAACCGTCATTCCTGCATGTCACAGCGCGACTCTCAAAAGTTCGGTTTTGCTTAGAGTTGACACTGCACATGACTAACACACACACGCTGTTGCCATTATTGCTCTTCTCTGTGAGGTACGATGTGAGGCCCAAGACACAATCTCCTAATCCTGTAAGATCATGCTACCATACATGCCATGGCCTCCCAAGTGACCGCATTGCATGAAGATTCAAAACCAGAACTGCGCACGAATTTGCCATTGTCCCCACTCGTGCTACGTGCCCCAAATCCATCTCGTCCCATGCATAACTAAGTCTAACTAAACCTCTCTTCTAGAACAGTTTCAATATTATCATCCTAACTGCGCTTAGGTTTTCCAACCTGTCTCCTACCTTCAGATTTATCGAAAAATGTTTTCACAATAATCACCAACACATGCACACTTTTTCATTTGGCACTATAAAACTTTAATTTGTTAAAATAGTTAAAATCCCCGACATGTTTCGGTTTACATTTAAACCATATTCAGGGAGCTGTTAGTTCGTGCTAAAGTTACTTATCTATTGTTGGTATGATGGTGTTGTAGTAGCATGTCTGTAATAAAATATGATATATTAGCTATCTTTTTTCTAAAATTTTCATTTATAACACTTAACTATTTTAACAAATTACAGTTTTATAGTGTCAAATGAAGAAGTGTGCATGTGTTGGTGATTATTGTGAATATTGACAATATGCACGGTGAAAAACTGAAAAAAAAATGTTTTGTTTACATTTATGTTTATTTTCATACATGCTGCATGGCCCGCCTCCTGTATATATATCGTTTTGTAGAACCCTGGACGGCAAACAGACCCGTCAAAATGCCGTGACCTACAAAGAACAACACAAACACAGAAGCCTAGCAGTGGATTCGAACCCATGAGTCTATTTTTTTAATGATAAAAGACAGCAGACGCCTCAGACTGAGTGACCACACGGTCGTGGCGAGCCGAAACAAGGTCTGACATATGCCAGAACAAAATCGCCATTGAACCTGCAGCTACAGATGGAAATTTCTGCAAATTCTTCATGCAATAAACTTCCGTTTCAACCCACAGTTGTTAATTATAAAGTGCAAACAGTAATGCATATCATGAAATGTTGAGGATTTGAAACTAAGAACAGTTATTTGCAGTGTCTGGCGTAAAGTCTGGGGAGAACAAAACAAATTGAAGGATTATAAGAAGACTGTAAGGTCTGCAGGTGAAGTGCAGTGCCACAAGAAATGAAACTCGAGTGCGTTTCTTATGAAATTTTAATTGATCTCTGTGCCTCCACGAGCTTTATTGAAAGCTGCTGTAAACTCCTTACACGCTTATGCATAAAGACAGTCTAGAACGTACAGTCTTACACCAAGTCTCATTCCGAAATACGATTTTACTTATGTCTCTTGTATGCGAGCTCTTTACAGAAGGAATTTACATGGCCTGCTGATTCTTTGTACGCCTGACACTCTCTTCATCCTATTATTGTCGATATAGTCAAACATAAACTGCATGATTAATTACACAGCAGCCAGAATAGCTCAGTAGATACAGTGACTGGCTGTTATAATGAACATGGTGACGAAACTTCGAGTTGTAATTTAAGGAGAAATTCTTGATTACTGAGGAATTATTAGCTTGTCAAGAAGGGGTCAGTTGCGAATTTAGACTGACAGTTATTTTGTACAATGACCAACAAATGCACAATTTTTTCACCAATTATCACACTCCTACATGTTTCGACACTATCGTGTCATCCTCAGGGAGCTTGTAATCAACAGCTTGCCAAATTACATAAGTATGTCAAATGCATAATACAATTTAGAATTACGATATTTCACGTAGGTTTTATCCTGTTGAAATCTCAATGTTTAAAATCTTTGAAATATTAAAATTGTCCTATTTATAATAAAATGGGCTAAAATCATTTTGTTGTTATAATTCTCATGAAGTCCGTCTGTGTGGTTCTTTATATACAATGTGCATGTTCATGCTGTCTTCGTGCTTGCCCGGTATGTTGACATACCTTTGTAACTTAACAAGGTACTAACAACAAGCTCCCTGAGGATGACACAGTAGTGTTGAAACGTGTAGGAATAGTGTGATAATTTGTGAAATAATCGTGCATTTATTGATCTTTGTACAAAATAAAAGAATAAAAGTGTAGGAAAAGTAGCATAAAACCTATGTTAAATAATTTTAAATGATATTACCAACTACTGCAATTGACATACCTGTGTAACTTGGCAAGGTACTGACTACGAACCCCCTGAGGATGACACGATAGTGTCGAAACATGTAGGAGTGTGATCATTTGTCAATTAATTGTGCATTTGTGGTAACTGTACAAAATAATAATAGATGCACCGTACAGGTATTGAAATAAAATTTAAAAATGACAGTTATCTAGTTAGTTAGTTAGCCAGTCAGTAGGTCAGTCAATTAGTGAGGTCACCATGTCATGTTACAGTGATCGAAAATTTGTTTCAAACTTGATGCTATTCACGTGACCGTATAAGCTGCTTCAGCACGGTCTGTCATCTTCAACAGAGTGGGCCCAAATGGGCACGATATCTAAAAATGTAATATCGTTCCTTCCTTGCATTGTGCCTCTAATTATGTATATACGTCACTATTTGCACATCAACTGTATGAAGCTGTAAGTTATCCATACACATAAACCCTCCCACGTGTTTCGTATCTCGCTGAGGGTGGCGATTTATCGCTCAAACATGATTGAGGGTTCAAGATGATGGGTGAATTACAATTTTATATAATTTATGTGCATATTTTTGTATATATAAATGACGACTGTATCTGAAGTTCGACAGCCAGGCGCAGTAATTTTATTTCGAAAGGCAGTGCAAAAATGTCCCACATTACGAAGCCTGGAAGGTTTGGAACTGAGGCCCTTCATGGGAAAACAGACCCGCAGGAGGGCAGTTTCTTCTAAAATGAAGCACTTTACTTAGCACCATCCTCTTGGTACAATACCAGAGGCTGTTTCGCAGGGGGTAAAGCGGCCGGGGCGTGAAGGTGACCACGAATATAGTTCTAGTGATGGGGTTAAAAACGCTTGGCACCCCCCACATACCTTCACGGTGAACAAACCATGAAAGAAATCTGAACAAATTAGACGAAGTGACATAGGAAAATCCGAAGGTAGAAGACATTAAATTTCTCTTAATCTAACACTGGTTTCATTCTTGGCACATCTCTGGGTCACCTGTGGCCCGCCGACCTACTATTGGAACCCTCATTTTTGTCGATACAAAGCCTCACGTGGTTCATTATCCTTACAGTTCATGCAGTCTGAACGCTCTAAATGATTCGGACGGCCGAATGTTATTGGGTTTTGGCTCTCTATGACGTCCGTAGCACCTGACTGCACTGCCTTTGATTCCCCGGTACGTCACAAGCAATGAATTCTGTATAAAATCTCAACACCAGTTGCTGTCTCTTTTTGTCACTCTATCTGCTACCAACAAAGTTTCGCCACTGACAAAAAATTCCAACTCGGGAGTGCAACAGCCTTGGAGCTACCAAGAGGTCTTCTCGCTGTGATTTGATTCCGCTGTAACACTAAGCAAATTAGGACTACGCTTTCAGTTCCTATTCCAAAGCTAAACCTATTGTTGGCCTGTGTGTCTGATCAGCAGGCAGTTCGGCAGCCATGTTCGTAACACATGTGAGTTAAACTGTCAGCTTTATGGACATGTTAATTGAGGTGTAAGAGTTTCGTGCAGAAAACAACCCTCTTGACAGTGCCAACGGTGACCGTGAAGTCTCGGTGCATTCTGTGAAAGCATAGGAGGGAGTGTAGGTATAGCTCCACTTATTCTGAGCCTATCCACTAGTCCGATTTACGCCACAGACAGACGTACAGGTAAAGGTAAAGGTAAAGTTCGCCCTAGAACAGGCCACGAAAACCCAGATGGGGAGTGGATGTATAGCTCCACTCTTTCTTCAGCCTCGGCGTTAGATGTGGGTGGGTGGTCGCCGTCACGCCTCGGCCGCTCTACCCCCGGGAAAGACCCGGTACCCATTGTATAGGAGGCTGGGCGGGCCTCAGGGTCGGTCTGAACGGGTACGGAAAATCTCGCCCCCACCGGTATTCGATCCCCAGACCGTCCAGCCCAAAGCGAGTCGCTATACCGACTGAGCTATCCCGGTCCTGAAAGACGTACAGGTGCTTGCTAAATATGTGGCTGGGTCGGCCTCAGAGTCGGCTCGAAGCTTTGGAGTAAAGAACAAACCCTTCCTGGCCGAAGAACCAAGAATCCGCCGTCGTCCATCGCGAGGTCTAGCCATTGTACTGTCTACATAGTGAATGTGTGCGGTCGCTCTGAACAACTTAATTCAGTGCACGTAGTGTTTAGTGCAGCTGTTTGTAACAGCCGGAACACAGCACCGTCTTGATACGACTCGAAATATTTCTTCAGCCGTGACAGCTTCTCCCAGCACTAAACCACCCAAAATTACACAATCTCTGCCATGTGACCCGCAATTTTTGCATTTCCATCCTAGACGAGGCCGGTCTCCTTATACCGCAGCACAGAGTGATGCCGTGTTTGTTCGTTTGTTTGTTTTTGGTGCGACAGCCCCCAGTGGGTCAGGGTCTCCTCATTCACCAGGTTTCTAGAGCACACACAACGACGCACCACAGTCGGTAGGACTCCTCTGCACGAGTGATCGGCCCGTCGCACAGACCTCTACCTGACAACACACAACACTCAACACAAACATCCATGCCCCCGGCGGGATTCGAACCCACAATCTCAGCAGGCGAGCAGCTGTAGACGTACGCCTTAGACCGCTCGGCCACTGGGACACCTGAACTGGTCGGACCCAGCTCCGTGCCGCGGTTCGCCAGTTTACCGACAGTCCGACTAACCACCGCTAGCAAATTCCTGCCGAGTGATACCTTTACTGCACAGAAATGTCGACTTCAGCACTGATAATAGGCCATAATGTAACCTTGGGAATAATTAGGGCATAATTTTCTGCAAAGTTATTTCGAGAAATAAAAGCCCACTCTTATTTTCGAAGTGAGATTATCACAGGAACACAGGAAACATCAAACGGAACCTCTGAAGTGGAACCACATCTTTATTTTCGCATCTTAAATAGGCTGTGAGCCGATCCCGGTGGCCGTACAATCTAAGGCTTTTGTCTGCAGTCGGTCGCCTGCAGGGATTGCAAGTTCGAATCCCGCATGTGTGTCTTGTGAAGGTTGTGTGTTGTACAGGTATAGGCCTTTGTGACTGCCCGATCCCTCCTCCAGAAAAATCCTACCGCGCGCGCGCGCGCGTGTGTCCACATTTGTGACCAGGTGAAACAACAACCCTCAACGCCTGCACTGAGCAGGTAGAAAAGGCATGACTAAGAAAGTTGCTGCCACGAGCCGGTAAGTCAGTTACTTGCGTTTGCCCCTCAGCTGCAAGACCCCAGCAGTGATACAATTAGTGTTCTATAGCAGTGCAGTGGACGGTGCCCTGTATTACTTTGACTGGTGTTCTCTACATTGCCCACCACCTGGTTTCATCAAAGGCGCAATATATAGGCAACTGGGTCTGTCTCCGGCTTCACGTGGATGCAAGTCTCCTGCAGTCGTTAGAAAAAGCTAGTCATTTCCATTGGACGTGAGAAGCGGTGGCCCAGTCTTTTAAGATGTACCATGTTAGAACCCTGTAGTGTGTTTTAACCTTTAGACGCCTAATGTCAACTATAGTGGTCGTACCGCACCGCTAACCTCTAAAGCTGCATTTTATATATTTATTCAACAAATATAGGTACTGAATATTTTAAACATGGTACATACTCTCCGTTTTTTTTCTTCAAAATGCAGTTTGTTTCATAATTCTAATGTATTTGGTTCCTGTATTATTCCCATTTTATATACAGGGTGTGCTAAAATAAAATAAAATAATTCCGGCCCAAAAGGTTAATTAAGCCTGTGTATTCGGTATTTCCTTAGTCAGTGCTTCTTCAAGCCTCGCATACTTCTTCTGTATTGAATGATACTGTGATTTTTTGGTGGATTTTCTAATTATGTTAGAGGAAATGTCTTGAGTGTACATCACAGAAAATACGTAACATGTCTCTCTTCTTCTTTATTTCTTTCTTTCTAGTCTCAACATGTGTCTACCTACTCACTGTAGATGTGGAGGGTTACTGTTGCACCTGTTCGCACTCATTTAGACACACCACAGTCGGTAGGACTCCTCTGGACGAATGATCAGCCCGTCGCAGAGACCTCTACCTGCACAACACACAACACTCACAACAGACAAACATCCACCTTTTGAGTTGGTGTAGTGATAATTAAAAGCAGAGCACAGTGAAGTGCACCATTGACACTGTTAGCGTGTGATAAAAACAGGGCACAGTGTTAGTGCAGTAATCACCGCTAACAAAGGAAAAGACAATGCGTAAACAAAAGAAAAACAACAAAACAAGGTAGAACCGCTGGGCGACACCTGAAGTTAATATTCATTTAGCAACTTAAGTCAGAGCAAAATAGCTTGTTAGTCTTAAGACTGGGTGTTATTGTAATTAAGCGCCGATATGTCGTGTAATGATTAAAAAAAAACATCCATGCCCCCGGTGGCTTTTGAACCCACAATCCCAGCAAGCGAGCGGCCATCTCACTTTCTTCGTGAAAACCTTTGTTTTGTGTTACACGAACTAATCCATTACTTTAGTTCCAGCGACCTTCCGTCGCAGCTCATTATTCCGTTATTTGCAATGTAACCTAACCTCTACACTTTGAGATGTGAGGTTACGCTGTGATGATTAGTAACTAATTACCGACGTTTCGGGAAAAATTGTGCCAGCATTCCAAGAATCACTCGCCTTGCACTGCATTACGCTGTTCTGAAACGTCGCTATTTACCAGTCGACACGACAGAAGAGCCCACAATACGTGAATGTACTCTTGTAGAACTTGGAAATTTGTTCATTGTAGCTCTCGTCTTGTTTCAGGAATTTCTTTTCCTAATGAAGTTCTCTCCGTGTTCACAGCTTGACAATTAAAGCCGACTGCCCAATGAATCTTGAAGACTTTCCTATGGATGTTCAGCGATGTCCTTTAAAATTCGGAAGCTGTAAGTTATTGACAAACTCAAGTCCTGCAAATACGTGTTGTTGTTGTTGTTGTTGTTGTTGAGCCGCTGAAGCCTAGGGCGCATTTTCGACTACGGTTATGCGCCGCATAACGACGTTTCGGTCAACGACGGACCTCATATACGACGGTAGTACCATAAGATTATAATATATATTATATAATATTATAATACCATTGTGTTACAACTGCCTACAATATTCAGTACAGTAACATGCTGTACAGGTTTGTAGCCTAGGAGCAATAGGCTATACCATATAGCCTAGGTGTGTAACACGCTATACTATCTAGGTTTGTGTAAGTACACTTTCGAACAACAAAGAAATCGCCTAACGACGCATTTCTCAGAACGTTTCCCCGTCTTTAAGCGATGCATATCTGTACTTAGCCGCTAGACTTCATCCATCGCCTGGTTGTCCTAACAGCAGCACAGCATTTCGGAATGTGAACCAGTTCCCGAAGCGCTGTGCTACCGATTTGCATCATTCGGAACACCAGAGGATGAAGGAGGCCAGTCCTAGTTGCACCTTAGCGCTAGCAGTAATGTGTAGCTGTCAGAGAAAACACGACAGTAGACTGTAGCAATATTTTCAGTTTTTCACTGTGCATATTGTCACAATAACCACCAACACATGCACACTTTTTAAATGACACTATAAAACGTTAATTTGTTAAAATAGTTAAAAATCTCCGACATGTTTCGGTTTACATTTAAACCATCTTCAGGGAGCTATTAGTTCATGCTATGATGGCATTGTGGTAGCATGTCGTTCCTTGTTTGTGATGGGTTCGGATGTTGTGTTACTCTTCCTCTTGCTTTACTGTGTCTAACTATTTTAACAAATTAAAGTTTTATAGTGTCATTAAGAAGTGTGCATGTGTTGGTGAATATATGTGAATTGTAGCAATATTTGTTAAGAAGTGGTCTGTAAGACATTAAATAATATAACTAAAATCCGACTCAGACCTCGAACAATCACAGGTACCGCTTTGCCATAACAAGTTAACTTATTCACAGAAATTTAAAAAAACGCAACACTAAGAAAAATGCTGTGGAGGACTTCGTGCAATTTGCAACACATAACGCCATCTGTGTGTGTAAGTACTGTAACCAGTCGCGGTGGCTCAGCTGTCTAAACAGGCTGTAGCCTTGAATCGCGGGTTCGAATCACATTCAGTGTATGCATGTCAACGTGTGTTTCATTTTTACAGTTCGTTGCCCTATTTACAGGGGCGCAGGATAGACGGAGCTTCGTGCTAACGAATGCTGCTAACGTGCTAACATGAACCAGATTTTGGCAGTTAGACGTAAATCGTAAATCGCCATAGTGTGAACCGTGAAGGCAGAAGAATTTCAAATCGATTTCATCAGTTAAGTACGAACCACGCACTTTCATGCCTTATTCCTGGCTTATTTCGGTTATCGCCTTTTAAAACACTCAGACTTCCGTTTAAAATTTGTCACAGTAATTCCCAAATCATACTGTTGAACAATCTAAAATTTTTTGAGCTTACAGCATTAAACAGTGCAGATGGCACAAAACCTTGACTTCTTTATGCCCTGTTCTTTCTCACAGTTAAAACAATCATAATAATAATTGCCTGTAGACAGGAAAACATACAACTACCGAAACGTCGTGTCTAACAAATATATTTCTCAGAGCAGCCGTTCTCAACCTTCTATGCGCCACGCCAAAGAACGAACATTTAATGACGTAACAATCCATAAGCGTCAATGAACCATTAACACTGTCATGTGTATAGCCTACAGAGGAATCGTGACCAATGTGAACAGCACATAAGCTTCACTTCGCGGACCCACAGGAGCCGAACACTTCTCCCGCTCCCTCCAAGTGCGGGTTTCAGGTTATGTCGTTCAGATCGGCATAGCGCCATTATAATTGTGGTATTAGCTGCTGAACCGCATTATGGATGGTCAGATTTCCAGCGATACACAGTTTGAGAAGCGCTGCCTACAGAACGGACTGTGACGCATACTGTTTTCTGGACAGGTGTGACCACTTGCACTGTACGTGTTCATTACACAGCATTACAAGTATCTTCAGTGACTTAACTGAAGGCCTGTCAATGTGAGTCGCGCTAGCTCATTCGGTGTAGTGACTAGGCAGGCCACGGGCTGGATGACCGAAGAATCGTTCATCTCCTGGCGTGAAAGGGTTTTCTTTCTCCAGCCTGCCCACACCGTCTCTAGTGATCATCCGCGGGATATAGACCCCGTACCCACTGTACAGGATGGGTCGGGAGCGCTCAGTCGGTGTAGCTACTTACTATGGGCTGGACGGTCCGGGGATCGAATGCCGATGGGGGCGAGATTTTCCGCACCCGTACGGGTGCCCACCGTGTCTTTCCCGGGGGTAAAGCGGCCGGGGCGTGGCGTTGACCACCCACCCCATCTAGCGCCGAGGTTCAAGAAAGAGCAGGGCTTTACCTCTACTCCCCCTCTGGGCCTTCGTGGCCTGTTCTAGGGCGAACTTTATCTTTTACCTTTACCCACTGTACAGGAGGCTGGGTGGGCCCCAGGGCCGGTCTGAACGGGTGCGGAAAATCTCGCCTCACCAGGATTCAATCCCTGGACTGTCCAGCCCATAGCGAATGTAATAACAGACAAAGCTTTTGCCTCACAAGTTTACTTGTTTTCAGGCAGTTAGCCATATCACGTCCAGTCGTTCTTACAGAAGTGCTACGGGGTGTGCCCGACACACTCCCACTCATACTACCCGCCCAGGTCCCGAATGATAGACACGTGGCAGTGACGCCCGTCGCCCGAGAGGGCTGCATCGCAAACAGTACCCGTAACAGCGTCGTTTTTTTATATAATGAGCTTTGCCTGAGCATATGTCACAATTTGGGGTGTTTGTTGTTGTTGTTGTTGTTGTTGCAGTTGGCTATACAACGACTGACGTGGTATACAGGTGGAACAGGGCGCGCCAAGTCGCAATAGCCGAGGATATGAAACTGTCGCAGTTCGACCTCATCGCGACGCCGTCTGACAACCAAACGGGCGCACTGCACTCCGGTAAGACCGGTGCTACCCTCTGTACTGCTATACTATAACAGTGCGTACTGCCCGCTGACGTTTCGTCGACAAAATGAGCAAACTAACGACGGCGGTGGCGCACTGATATTTTGCCGATCATGATGCTGGCTGCACTGCCAACTCCCAACGCTCGCACCTCCTCGTTTTCTAAAAGCCTCACGCCCTGTCTCTTGCATGCTATTAGTGGCTTTGACAAAGTACAGCGATCCCTTGTGCAACCCTTCCATTGTGTTTGGACTTAATTCAACTTAACTGCCAGCTATCGCGGCACTTGAGTTAACTGACCACTCCCCGCGATCCCCGTGTACTTAACGCAACTCAGTCAACTTCCTGCTTTCGGCAGTTCTCCGCCATACATTTCACGATATTCAATCGTGTATAGTGAAAACATCTGTGGGTGACAGACTGCTGTAGGAATTTTATTTGCTGTGTTAAATTTTCATGACGGTGAATATCAAGATCAGGGGCTTGTGGGATATGAAGTCAGTACTCCTTTGGAGCGATGTCACTGTTGGCACGGAACCTACTGCCTCCTCCGCGGAAGATCGAGATTGCCGGTTCTTACGAAACGTCTGTATGCACGTACCAGACTACACGGCATCACATTCCAGACAACCTTAACTGAATCCACCCCGTAGTGCGGTGACAAATCAATGTTGGCATTCATATTAAGTTACCGTGCAACACGACAAACTTTTAATAATATCATCAATAAATGCGAGATGTTTCGGCACTTAAGGACCATCACAGCATCTAAAATACATTATTCAAAACATCAGTAAATGTGCAATGGATCTTAGGGACCGAAACACGTAGTATTTATTGATGATATTTGAACCATATACTGTTTCTGTATATTTGGGCCTGTTTATTCACTTAAACTGCCTTAATGCCCAGTAACACATTTAACACGTATGTTGCAAAATAAAGAATTCGAAAGTACGAACTGTTAGCATGACATTAAGAAATTTTAAAAAGAAGAGGAAAAGGAAGAAAAGTTATTTTACACTGATTGAGTGACATAATGTTGGAATTTATCAGTAAGTTATCTCTGCATAAACGGAATAATGTTTTTTTCTTGTTGTAAGACTGACTTTGGTCCAAACCCCCTCGTTCCCCCCCCCCCCTCCAGCCAAACGCCACCGCCCTACCATTTACGAAACACGGACCACTGTCGTGGAGTGAAATAATCGATTTAAGACCTGCAGCTATATAAAAAAAAAAAACACTGTCACTAAACATGTACGACAGTGTTCTTTTTTTTGTTTGTTTAGTATTTTGCGCAACAGCCCCCAGTGGGCCAGGGCCTCCTCATTCACGAGGTTTGGAGATCACACTCAGCGACGCACCACAGTCGGTAGGACTCCTCTGCACGAGTGATCAGCCTGTCGCAGAGACCTCTACCTGACAACACACAACACTCACAACAGACAGACAACCATGCCACCGGCAGGATTCGAACCCACGATCTCAGCAGGCGGGCGGCTGCAGAACCACGCTAGCGCACGTAATTTGTATGTGATGACATGCAGCGTGTCTTACTGCTTTTCCAGATCCTGAAGTTAGTCGATATAAAACAACCCGCGCTGGCCCGACTGTGTGTTGCGAACTTCTGTGTTCAGTTGCATGCATTATAGACAGATCGGCCCACTGCAAGTACAGCAGAATAATGATCAAAGACCGAGGTTATTCGTTCAAATGAGCTGGGATGAAAGGGAAATGCCGAAGCTGTAAACAACCTGTGCACCATTCAAATTTCCTCTCCTAGCGGACCTTCTTGCACCACAGAAGGCTTTCCGCGCCTCCAATAAAGGAACGCGTTTCGAAGACGCGAGCAATTTACGTAGGATCTAAACGTCTAAAACTGTTGTGCCAATTCCTAATAACACATCTTCTTCATTTAACTCCTTATGCAAGAAGATACATTGCTGATTTGAAAGTGGTTCCGTCTGCAGCACTTAACAAGATTCGTCCTATACGACACACCTTTGCCCTATAGCCGTAAGCGGTCCGTCACTGATCCATAACCTGAACCACGCCGGCACACAACGCCGCTCCTCATTTCTTACGACCAACTTCATTACCCTACCCTCTACACCTAGGGTTTCCCCACTACATTTTTCACACATTCCTTATCCCACTCACCTCGTTCTGCTTGATTTATTTACTGTGGTGCTAGTTATAACATTTCCTCCTGCCTACTGCTAGTCCTTTCAGGCCCACAACATCCATAACTCATAAATCCTAATTTCCCCTCAACCTCCATACTACCTTCAGGTCCACACCACCCTGGACTCAAGAACCTTGATATTTTCTTCTTCCAGGTTCCTTGCAACGGTAAACACCCTGCGCCCCTTCTCTTCCTTCCGGTTTACAGATCGGAATTATGCAGGCCGTGACCTGCTGTACCGAAACCACCATGACAAGTGCCATGGATGGCAGTGTCTCTGGCACTAAGGGTATCACCCTTTCTGCCTACTGCTGCACTCCTCTCCAGTCCACTTTGCCCTGTACCAACCAGACAAAAACGTTCGCTGCTAGCGAAGATTGTCCCTGCCACAATTCATGTGAACCGAAAGGCTATATAACTAGTGTTGGGCTGGAGCTGTAGGCAAATCTGTACAGCGTCGCCCATATGATTCCATTCCACGGCCTCATTAAAGTAAACAGTCTAAACGTACAGCCCATGGTTTCTCAAACTGCAGTATGCTTATCAACACCGCTAGGCCATCTACTGTTCACTGCTGCGCTGCCTTAATAAATCGCGATATACAAAATGATGAACATTTAAAAACTAAGTGAAAATTAATATGTACACATTTGCTAATATGCAGCATTGCTGGCAACATTATGTTACTCATGTCCGCCCTCAGCCAGTCTTTCCAATTTCAGGTGCTTTATCTGCATACAGAAAACCTACTGGTGTTATAGTGATATTACTAAAGAAGTCTGAGAACCCCTGATATAGACTACAGGAGTATTTCTTGGCCTTTATACGGTGTCTGTGGCATAACAGAGCTGTGCGCCGTTCCTGTCTTCAAGTAGAGAGAGGCCGTTCAAGAACACACACAAATATAACCCCTCATAAAGTCAGTATGGAGAAGCAGTCAGCGTGCGAAGAGCACACGTACATGTGTTCCGGTGTGCACTTCCCAGAGGAAGTGTTTCACAATCATTATAAATGGTTACATAATTCAGAAACACAAAACATGAAGATATCAATGAGTCTTCGGACTGGATATGTTGGTGTTTCATTTAAAGACGCTGCCATATGGTAGATTTGTATAGCTTCGGTGGTAGACGAAGTGCATGTAATGGTGGAGCATGAATGGAGGTACATTGCAGCAGAAAGCCGAAGTACAAGGACAGAAATATGACCCAGCTATACGGTGGCCACTACAGGTCCCACACGGACCGGTCTGGAATCGCACGCGGACTTCTACGGTGATTGCATTTTATCGTACTGACATTTAGGCGGGTTCGCAAAATCGCGAAAATACGTATACTATTAGCTTTGTCACGTCTGTCTGTCCGTCAGTCCGCATGGAACAACTCGGCTCCAACTGGAAGGATTTTCATGAGATTTGATATTTGAGTACTTTTCGAAAATCTGTCCAATAAATTCAAGTTTCATTAAAATCTGACATTAATAACGGGTACTTTAATTGGAGACCGATATACATATTTGATCAAATCTCGCTTAATTCTTCTTATAATGAGGAATGTTTCAGACGAAAGTTGTAGAGAAAATCAAAACACACGTTTTGAGTTCAGTAACTTTTTTTTCGAAAATCGTGCCGTTTGTGAGATAATGTGGAAAAATATGGTAGAGCGGGGCAGGCCACAGATGACAATATGGCGCATGCACATTGCATACTGGATGATTAAGGCTGCAGACACACGCCCAGAATATTTAATACATATTGCTTTTCCACAACACAGGTTACGCGAACGCGTCTCAATGTAATGTGATACGTATATCGTATGTCGTGTATTATGAACGTGTTTCATTGCAGGTGAATACTCGATGCTGCTTGTCAGCTTCCATCTTCAGAGACATATGGGGAACTTCCTAATTCAGGTTTACGGTCCATGTGTTCTGCTTGTGGTGCTGTCCTGGGTCTCCTTCTGGCTCAACAGAGAAGCAACAGCTGACAGAATCTCGCTCGGTAAGTTACATCGGACAGCCTTGACGAAATTCCTTTTTGTTGCTGAGGTAATTTATTGGCTGCCACGACAGTAATATCTTGAATGCAAAGTCAGACAGTGTATCGTCAGATCAGTCGGTTCAGTGACTAGGCTACAAACTGTGTGACCGAGAAATCGTGGTTCGATTGAGAGCAGGTGAAATTAATCTCGGTTCATCAAAACGTGCAGACCTTGTCTGTGGCCCGTACATCCTGATGTTCAGGAGGTAAAAAGAAAGAAGGGCCTGAGGCGGAAAGTTGACTAGCCTCCACCTAGCATCGACGTTAAGAATTCCTGGAGCTGTACCTCCATGCACTCCACGTGTTTCATGGTGTCCACAGGAATGACAAGAGTGCGGTAAAGTGAAGGAAACAAGAACTGAAACGTAATTCCGGATTTTAATCTCTGATACTGTGCATGACTTTCCAATAATACATACGGAGAGAGAGAGAGGGGGTGTGTGTGCAGGCACATGTACACGTGTACAGCGGTGAGCGGTGGGGGGGGGGGGGGGGGCAGGGCGAGGCGCTTTTTGGGCCGGGCCACTAAGCGGC
>Ga0131853_10008680_pt1 | contig 18534 bp, 9 predicted proteins | sample TergutLab28metaG_FD_92764 | JGI IMG/M metagenome (GOLD analysis project Ga0131853, IMG submission 92764) | Labiotermes labralis P1 segment gut microbial communities from Petit-Saut dam, French Guiana - Lab288 P1 (version 2) (version 2) | ecosystem: Host-associated > Arthropoda: Insects >... | reverse complement strand
ATAGAACTACCGGAGGAGAGGATGTGAGGAGAGGTGGAGGGGGGGAAGAAAAACACCCATCTTTATAAATTTATGAAATAAAAAAAAAATCATAAAGAATTTTTGTGGTGTTGGGTGGGGGGGGGGGGGGGGGGGGGGGGAAGTGCAACTATCTGCAAACTCTCAAAGATTAAGACTCAGAAACCAAGTTTGTGCTGAAGAACAAGTTAATTTTTCTTGGTTCTAACTTGAGCATAAAAGAGATGGCACAGCAGGTCAGTAGTGACTTGCCCATGGGATGGACAACCAAGGAATCATTGTTTTCAATTCCCAGCATAGGAAAGGGACTTTCCTCCAAAGTGTTCAGACCAGTTCTGGGGCCCACCCCAATTTCCTGTTCAATTTGTCCCAGACAATCTTTCCACAGCGGTAAAGCATCCAGACTGTGATGTTAAGAATAAGTGGAATAATACCTCTGCTCCCCCATGTGAATTCACTGTGTGCACAGGGACAATTTTTTACTTTCACATGCCTAATATCTCTGTCTGTACTTTAAATACAACATGTTTTATTCAGGTAATAAATCACAATTTTTATAGAAACTATTTCAATGTAATTTCAGTGCTGGTAGGATTCGTAACTGTAACCAATAAGTGTGATAAGATGTATAACTGTACCTATGTTCCCAGAAAAACAAATTATTCCGGTCATATATTCTAATCAAATTTGTACTCATAATTAAACTGACTGGCACAAAAGTCACTTGAAACTAAGATACAACACACTGAACACTGAGTGTCAAGTGAATTTTGTGCCAGCCTGTATCTATTCTTGCAAGAAATACATCAAATTGTACTTAGTTCATGTAAGTTGGTGCAGCAGCAGATACGAAATTGTTTAAGGCATTCAAAATCTGTTAACAAGAGTGGGGAAAATAATTACACTTTAAATGAGCAAGATATACAAATAACAAAGACCAAAGTTTTGCCAGGTACTGGAGAATATCAAGATGTGTGAAAATGATGAGAAACTGAAGAGGAAAGACTGGAGAACATCAGGATGTGAGGAAGTGTCAAGAAACTGAAGAGGAAAGAACGTGGCTGAGAGAATGCAGATTTTTTATCTACAAATACATACAAAAAGGAAATGATGCTGAGGAGAGAGAGTATGAGGAGGGGATGACCAGCATGTGGTGGTGGTGGTGGTAGTAGTAGTAGTGGTGGTGGTGGTGGTGGTGGTGGTGGTGGTGGTAATAGTAGTAGTGGTGGTGGTGGCAGTAGTAGTGGTAGTAGTAGTAGTAATGTCAAGGTAAAAAGAATGCACGAAAGCAGAAGATACTTTTCATGCACTGTCTCACACAACAAGCAATTAAAAACACAAGAAACGTGAAATATTTACAGCATATAAACATTCTGCACATACTGTGGAAATTTGTAGTGCGTGCCTAAAGAATCATGACACAAAAGGTTTTGTAGTGCACATTTCATTTTCTTTTATACATCTTGCTATTTAAGAACGTATTAGCTTTTATATGCTTTTTCATACCATTTCTTCATATATAAGTTGACATATTCTGTAACAGACCTTTCCTGCATTAAATTTGCAAGTCTGTACAGGTCAAGTTTGCTGCAAAAGGACACATAGCACATACAACATTTTCTGAGCTTTATGATAAACAATGGATTGTTTACAATATTGTTTTCTGGCTAGGTATAATTTCAAAGGAACATTCTGCCTCTATCTTCAGTATCCTTACCATGGAGGCGGTGTGCCCATGCAAAAAGCTGGTATCCTCCTACCAGAACACATACCACAAACTCAAAGATAATAATATTAATTGTTAAAACCATGAAAACCTCACATCTCATACTAGATCACAACCATATTATCTAGTAAATTCCGAAGTAATGAAGTCAAGGTGTAACCTGTATGAGTATAAGAAACGTATCCCACAGATGCAGGCACAACAGTGCTCAAACCACTGACCTCTCAGCCTAATACTGTATTTACCTCCAACCCCGACCTGTAACAACCAACTTGACACATTTGTCAATGACTAAGATTATCACATGATTATCACTACCAAAACTGTGTGATCTTAATGCCTACATGACTGTAGGTAAAGGTAGGGAAGTGAACTAGAGGGGGAATTGTAATAGCTCAAGAAATAATATGGAGAGGCCCAATTCACGTGATGTCTGTCACCTCAATATAGACTGGCATCAGCCAATCACAAGATATCTGCTACTGTGACAAAAACTTGGAGAAATGCTGAAAGATGTAAAAGATATCCACATCAAAAGCACAATTCAAACCAGGAAAGCCTACATGTAGATGACGATACACGCACTCTCCAGTATAGTTGCTGGTATACACCCTCTGGCCACGTTACAGAAATATCTGCCATAGACACTCAAAAGATTTAAATACTCGTGTCTCTGTAACCATGTGGTCATCACCACATGCTATCCCACATTTAACAAACCATTATTCAGACGTACATTTCAACCCCAATGTCAGGTTTCTCTGGGAAGCAGTGGATATGAATGCTCAAATGAGGAATACCTTAAACAGAGGAAATTTAACACTGTGATTACTGGCATGGGATCACTGTAACTGAAGAGTACGTGAGGGACAACAGACTGGGGTTTCTACCACGTGCTACATACCCTCCGGCCAAGCCTTGTCAAGAGGCCTTCATTGTCGAGAGCACTCAAGGAATGTAACTGCTCCAGTGCCATAATAAGACTCTCTACAGGAGGAGCATCCATGAAATCAAAATGAAGCAGATCATTAATGCCCATTGTTTTGAGCTGAAGAACAGTAGTGGCCAAGTTAGTGCGCTGGATTTCAGGTACTGGTGTAGGTAGCATTTCATCTCTGTAGGCACGCTCAGTGTAGAGACGGTAGCATTTTCCTGGTCCTGTGCGTCCTGCACGACCTGCACGTTGCTTTGCTTGAGCCTGTAATAAACCATTGGTACATAAGTAGTTTAATTGTCAAGGTTTAGAGTCATCGGGCAGACAGATTTATGCACAACTGTAACAAATATGTACCATTACACTTCATATGTTCTACTCAGAACTCCTGCACTGATACAGTGCAAACATAACAAAATACATGCACCAACCCTTTCTGACTCAGTGTGATATGTCTGACTTGGCAGCATCGGCTTTTACATGTCTGTAACTATAGAACCTGCATCAACTCCACCACTAATTTCATTCAGTTCCTAAGGTTTCAATTTAATTTTAAATCTTCGTTAATCCGCAGTATTCACCTGAATGTAAAATGAACTTGCATCCCCCTTTATTGTCTTCAATTTTCAGGAGAATACCCATACAGAACTACTATTCACTTAGTGTGTAATTACAAGGCAACACACAAAACCACCTGCCCCCTCCCACCCAACCCCCCAAATTCCAAAGATGAATTAAGAAAAAAGTTCTTGTCTTATATTTGGGTAAAGAAGGTAATCTAATTCCAGTTTTAACAATGACAGAAGAAGGTTTGTATTTATTCTCAGTAAAGAACATAAACTGTAGATGTTCAAGAACAAACTGCAGTGGAAAACACCTGAACTCAAGAGATGGATTAAATCAGAAACAGAAGATATTAAATGATAAAGGAATTTAATGTCAACATTTAATAAATCAAGCTATAAAATACACTATACCTATAGAAAAGCCACAGAGACAGTATATTTTGTTGGTTGATTCATTAAATGTTTGAATTATACATACACAGAAATATGTAACATTATAAGAATGAATTGAATGATTTACACACTTCATTTGGTACTGTTTACACAGTAAAACTAAAGCTGCTGAAGGCTTTTATGACAGACTGGATGTGGGACTTGGGAGGGAGAAAACGTCAAAAGTGACCGCCTGATGACGCAAAATGAAAGGCAATACTGTTCAAATGGACATACAGAAACAAATTGCAGTGATATGACTTGCACTATAAATCAGCCAAAGAGCAAGATCTGATAAGAATGACACTAAGCATTCACTCCATTACCAGGCCATTAATTAGTAATAAAAGTCTGATTAAATTATAAAACAATGTGATCTGTCTTGAAAAGAAAATGTCATTCATGTACGTACAATACAAGTAACTCTGGTGTGTACATGGCATCTGACCATGTTGGGACCATATACATCTTATCCTGAATAAGGCACCATACTAAGTGGGTCTCTTTTCACTAAGGCATAGAATATCCACAGGTTGCAAACAGAGGAGACAGCCTCCAAGTATGGTTCAAATAAAAGATGGGTACTGTACCATACTCTGAGCAAATTCAACAAATTATTTAAGTTAAATGACATGTCTCAACAAAACATCCAATCAAGTTTGTGTGGGTAAAGACATGTCAAATAAATTTAGTATTAACCCTTTCGTGCCGGAATTAACCCCCCCCCCGGTCCACTTTAATATCCGTTCGGTCATTTAAAGGGCTCACTGCATGACATATATATATATATGTTGTTCGGCGCCAAAGGGTTAAGAATGGTCTCCAGAAGAACACAGGTTATAGCTTTTAAACAGTTCATTTTTAACCTTGCACTGGGATCAATTTTATCAAACTCATACCAATACAGTACACTTAAACATACTATGATCATGTAAGTTTTCATTAGATTGAGGATGTTTGAAAATGTGACTTGAAGAAGGACAGCTGGACCCAGAGGGGAGGAAGCAAAAGGCTGAGAAAATGGTACAATGATGAGTTGCATGATTTGCAGACTACATCAAATAATATTTGGGTGTGCAAACCAATGGTGAGGACAGGACATGTAGCATGCAAAGGAAGGGTGAGAAATGCATATGAAACTTTGGTCACAAAACCTGCAGGAAAGAGATCACTTGGAAGATACACACTCTGATGAAAGAAGAATATGAAAACCAATGTAAAAAATAATAGGGTGGGAGTGTGTCAGCTGGATGCATCTGGCTCTGTGGAGTGCTTGTGTAAACAACCACTGGGTTCTCCCAAACACGTGTGAATTTGTACCGGACTGCATGCTGTAACACATCAGTACCTTCGTTGTTTTACGTAGGTACTGTACTTACCAGGAATAAGGAAGTTAAGGATATCAAAGAATAACAAATAATAATAATAACACGAGGTGCACAAAATAGGAGATGCAGGATTTCAGGTTCTGTCAGGGGTGTTGATGAAAAATCAAGTCTTCTGAGAGATGTAACAATTACCTGCGAAATAGGGGTCACAACCAGAGAATCCATGCCAGTTTTCGAGTTGTAGACTTTCTGCTTTACAAAGCCTGGATCCACAACGTAATATATCCCATCAATAGTGAGTGATGTCTCTGCAATATTTGTTGCTATCACTACCTAAACAACACACAAAAAAAATTAAAAATGGCACATTTCCACACAGATTAAGACAGTAAAATAAGATCTATTGATGAGTGTTTTGGTCTTGTAACTGCACATCACTACTCTGATTTCTTATAAAAGTCATTACATTTTTATTAAACTAACTAGAAACATACAGTAACATTTACACACACCATACACATGCACACTGAAACGTGTAGCAAATTAATGCTGGTGATAATACAGAACACTAACTTTGGTGTGATATGCTTTTATTTGAAAACCACAACATGAAGTTTATTAAATGATGAAACTTCACTCCCCACATGGTACAGCAATGTTGTAACAACTACACTGTATTGAAACCAACATACCTTACGTGAACCAGGTGGAGCTGGTTCAAAAATTCTAGTCTGCATTTCACTGGGAAGAGCTGAATATACAGGTAGAATAATCAGCTCGGGCACATCTGGACCCAACGATTTCATCCGCTCGTACAGAATTTCACACGCCGTATCAATTTCCTCTTGACCCGTCAAAAACAGCAAGATGTCTCCTGTATATAAAGTGCTTAGTGTTTATTACCCAGGAACAGTGGTGTTAAACCACCCACTTCTACAGGGCTGGCAACCACATTTTAATCTGCAAGTAACGGTACAAGTACTGGAAAGACAGAACACTCTGCCACATGCACTACATATTTGTACTGACACAATACTGTGATGCACAGTTGTTCTGGGTTAATAGCAAAGAATGCAGCCTCTAACTACAACACACACAAACCCACAGGAACAAGTAACAATATGTTATGTAACACACACAGATTCTTCAACTAGCAGATGCCAACATCATAATACTTTGTCTCCTTGTCCCCTTACAAAGAAACTTAAATCTAAAATATCATATTTACTATCTCATAAGACATTACAAGTGATAAGACACACCCTGTAATTAATAAGGTATTTTTGCAGATTTAATACCTTCCATGTATCCAGTGTTAATATGCCAAATGATTCTGGTAAAAAATTTCCGTTACAAAAATCTTATGATGTGGGAAACATGGCATATTTATCTTAAGTATATTTGTGATTTTGTACAAGTGTGAACCCTGGTTTCTCACTGCAGGAAGAAGAAACTTTTAGAGTTTTTGACAGAATAAAGTACAGTCTCATCTGAACTCAGCAGCTTCACAGTCTCCACCTCCTTTAACCAAACATGGCCAATGATCATTCTTTATTCACCCTTCAGGCAACATCCATCACTGCAATTACATGAATCTGGAATTAAAATTTGCAAGCTCTGTGAATATACTTCTGGATAGCTGCGGTGCCGTCTCGTATACACACACACAAGGACACAAATTCGATCAACACATCACACCTTACACTATAGACTCAGCTGTGAAATTAGTTGAGCCTCTTCTTAGTAAAGCATATACAGTCTGATTGGACAATTAATACAGTAGCCAAACACCTGCACACCTTCTAAAAAGATGAAACAAAGAATGTGTATGGACCATCAGGCTCAACAGAAAATAAGAAACTTTTAGACATAAAGGCCAAGAAACTCAAGAATGGAGAAAGACAATGCCAACAGTCACACAATGTACCAGTATCAAACTGTGTGACAAGAAAACTGTCACTACAATGTCCATCTACTGTAGTGATAAAAAGGCAGCTGTCAGTGTTTTTTAAAGTATGTTATTTAATGATGTGGTCAACTGCTAAGATTACATAGCATCCGTGACAGATGAAGGAAGGAGTACGAAGTATTGGCACAATATTGCTGACGGGGGAAAGCTGAAGTGCTCAAAAAAACCTGTCCCAGGAGCCACTTTGTCCACCACACATCCAACACAGACTGGCCTAGTTAGGCAGCAAGTGTAACAAAGAAGGACGAATAGAAGGCAGACAGAATATCATATTTTACAACTGTACTGTACAGTGAGAAAAAATATGTTGAAATGGTATCATTATTGTTCCATGTTAACTGCCATTAAAGTGCAAAGGAACATTTGTGAAACCTGTGGAATACTCATCCTTGAGGGTTAGTTTTCAAAATAAGGTAAAAGTGGATGACACACAGGTCAACCTGGGAAGCACCTATCAGGCATGACACCTAGATTCACAGGAGGTTACGTCCTGAGAAATGGGCAGATGACAGGCAGAAACAAAGATTCACACAAGACATGGTGTGTATGTTTCAAACAAGCTACAATGGAGACTATGCGCAGGTTTGAAACTCACCATACTAAACTTAACTACTAAGGTAATGAATAACCATGCATTACTTTTATGCACACCATTAAATTCTGCATGCACTCATAACTATTTCCTAAAAATTTCAAATTAATTCATTCGATTATTCAAATATTAATGACTCAGTGTATTGTGGGGTTTGTGAAGTGTCATGAACTCCTTCATTTTGGCCAGCATTTAAATCCTCAGCAATAACAAAGGTCACAAAACAAATTTTCTATGGCTCATTGGACTTTGTTGTTACACTGCAATATGACTATAAAGACATCAATCAATGCCTTCAAATGTTACGCAATAACTTCCCTAAAGATGTATCGTATAGCTGTGGCCTACTTTACCAACAGTTTCCAATGATTTAAATACTCAGTATAGGCAAGCAATAAATTGGCATGCAGTGAAAAGACAAAGAAGTGGCTGAAAGAAGAAAACTGGGGAGCCCAGGCAAGGAGATGGGCCAAACAGCTATAAGAAGGAGGAGGATAGGTATGTAATATACTGCGCTGTAACACTGCATAAATGCAAACAGGTCATTCATGTAAACAATACACACTTTATTAAGACATAACTTCCTGCAGATTATTCCAGGCAAATGGCTTCATCCAGCCTCAAACAGTATTGAATTCATGTTTGTACAATATCCATAATGTGAGTCAGAGGGTCTGGTAAAATGGCTACCCTTCTCCTATGCATGCATTATCATCTTCCTGTATGTGAGCAGGTATGTTCAAAAAACTTTGCTTTTCTAATAGTCCAAAGAAAAATGATACAAGGACTCAGAAATGGGAATCTTGGTGGCCTAGCTATGTCATCATACTGTGAGACCAAATATCCATAAAACAATGTACATACTGCAATCAGTGATGCTGTGCGTGCTGTTGGAACCAATTTCACAACAGTATAAGTCACTGATCATGATTGTGTACATGTATCATTCATATCACCTCATAACCATAACTGTCCTTTACAAGAAATGACAAGGCCCAACAATGGACATGCAACTTCTGCTCCAAAATATAATTTTTCTATTACACATTAGTCAGTAACACATTTGGTGTTGATTTTAATCTGGCCAATATCTAATGTTTTACTTGTTAACACTGTCTGACAAATGGTAATGAGATTCACTCAAAAACGACACATTCAGAAAATTCTGATTACCGTTCAGAATGTCCAAAAACTGCTCACAAAAATTTTGTCTTCTTATGATGTATTCAACATTTGAAAACTGAAAATCTGAATTTTAATGGATGAAAGTTTGGGTCTTTGCGCAATATTCCAGCACTATCATATGACAATGGGCATAACACTGTGGGCTGACAACTGCAGTTCCCACAGGTTCTGTTGTTCTGAAAACATTGCTCCACTCTTGAAATGCTGCTGACTATTCACTGTACATTCATTAACACAGTCACAGCTCCATAAGAAGCACATAATGTATCCAACACAACTACTCCATGATCACTAATCTGCATGCAGTGCCAGGCATGCAATTACCTCAGCATCATGAAATATATAACCAGGGAAAAAAGGTAATCAAAGTAACACACACAAATGCAAATATATTTGGCCACACCCAGGACATAAATGAGAATACCTGGAGGTTCACGTAGATGAATCTGCATGACTGTAATAAGTGATGCATCAAGATAATCTGTCTCAGGTTCCTTCGTATAAAGAACTTCGACTGGGAATGTACGTCCTGGGATCGTGAAGATCGGAGCTTCAAAAAAATACTGTGAGAACTTTACTGCATCTAATGTCGCTGATGTCACAATCAGTTTCAACTCAGGTCGCTTTCTGACAGCTTGTTTCAACAAACCTGCAAATAATGCAAGAAATCAGTACAGGTTGTCAAAGTAAGGTAAAGCTATCAATGTGCACACCACAAAGGGGGTTGTAAGTACAGCACAACAAACCACTATACACACAGACTGACAGCAACACCTTTTGTCACTCAAATGATCACATTGGCCCAAAGCAAAAGACTGCTTACAGCCTACTCAGCATAATAACAGATCTTTTTCAAACAGGTGTCACTTAACTGTCAAAAAACCTTCGAACATCACAATAACAAATTCGGGAATCACATTTCATACTGACTTTCAACTCTGAAAGAATGTCTGTCTTCACAATGGAATAATAATGACCACCAAAAGCACTGGCAGCACATTTCTTTAGTGTGTGCACCCAGAAAATAATGTTTTCCATTTTCTTAAAGTGAACATTTATTGAACACTTAAATGTGAAGGGCATTACTTTTAAACGAATTATAGAAGCTGAAACTTCACTAAACTTTTAAATTAATGACTAAACTGTACTTACAAATGCAAACTTAAAAAATGTTACACAAAAAACCACATTTTTGCTGGTTCTAAGGCACTAGTGCGTGTCTGGGCACAGTCAGCACTTTCTGTACACAAACTGACACTTGTGATTGTTGCTATCCTCATGGCAGTGCGGACAGCATTAAGAACAAAATCTTCGGGGATGTGACACCATGTACTTTGGTACCAGCAACTTGCTTGTATATATTCAGGACAGCCTTTACACCACATTCACAGACAACATCATACATTTGGCATGTTCTTTCTGAGTACAGGCTTAATTGGTCAACAAAATGAGATCTGCATTCTTCTGGGTTATTACATGGCATAATGTGGTAATTCCCATGTAATATCTCAGAACAGTTCAGATCTCATCTACTTTGTGGCAGAAGCCTGAAATCGTGCATAATCAATAAATTAATTCTTTGGATGAAATAGTGCCAAGTTCCTAGGTACTACAGTCAATAGTGGGCCTTTTGTACTAGCCATGGATGACAGCTCAACGAATATGATGCATTGGAGGAATGATGACTGACAAGGGAGAACAAAAGCAACCAGAGAAAAACCTGTCCCACTGCCTATCTAGCCACCACAAATCCACAAGAATTGACATGGGAGTGAACCTGGGCCTCCACCATGACAAGCCCACAACTAACTACCTGAGCAATAGCAAGCAAACATACGGCTTAAATTGGTACCTGGAAAGTCAGCAGTATGTGAATCAAAACACAGAACTATGCTCTGTACAAACACTTACCAAACAAAACATCTGTATGTATTGTCCTCTCATGAGCTTCGTCCAACATGATAACTGAATAACACTTCAGGTCAAGGTCTACCAGGCACTCACGCAGTAACATACCATCTGTCATGTACCTTAGAAAACAAAGCAGACGTTCACAAATTGCAAGGAATACACCACAAGAATAAGTACAATTTAAAAAAAATATATCAATTCATAACACACTGAGAAACCCCTTAAGGTCCAGTGGTTACTATATATTATCTGCACCACCAGGTTTAACATTAAAAAATCCTACATTCTGCCCTCAGAGCATATATGTGTTTTGTGGGGATTTTCAACAAACAGTGATTATTTACCTCAGCTACATTCAATGAATATAAAAGACAGACACTTAAACAAGAGATGTAAGCCATATCCAAGCTGAAATTTCTGGAAAGCAGTTAAAATACAACAAGACATAACATTTTTAAAGAAACTGGAATTCCAAAGCTTTAAAAAGTTACAAGAGAAGCCAACTGCAATGTTGTAGATTATGCACAAAATAGTGGCTAAACGCAGATACCAAGCAGGATGTCAGAACTAAATTTTAAAGAAAGCAGATGTAAGGGACAATGCAGAACTCGGTGCTTCAGACTTGTACTGAAAAACATCAAGAAAAGAAATGGCAAGAAATTCGAAATGAATGTTTGTGGGCAGTTAGAAGATAAAAGATATTACCTCACTCATACAGAATGCAAATGATGCAAGAGGATGAACAATCCAAGAATGTACATGTGTAGCATGTAGAGGACTACAGATCTGGTATGAATTTAAATTCAGACATAATAATAAATTGTGTGGACTGTTGTATTAAGTACGCTATTAAGCACATAGAGCAGCTTATAAAGAATTTAAGAAATCAGAAAGCAATAATTATAAAAAGCTCAAAATTTTTTCACCAGTGTTATAAACATTATGCTTGAAATTGTGTGGGTAATTTTTGTTTTGTTATAATCAATCTTAAGCAGACATTTCAAATAATTTATTAGGAAGACTACAATATTTATAAGGTGTATAGAGGGCTTTGTAGTGGAAATGTTATGGAAAGAGAATAGTTTGAAGACTTGCGCAAAGCTGGGAGGATAATACTATACACAGATTTATAAGAAATAGGTTGGGGGAATGGAATGGATTAATCTGAATCAGGATAAGGACAAGTGACAGGCTCTGGTGAACAAGGTACTGAATCGTCGGGCTCCATAAAATGTAGGCAATGTCCCAACTAGCTAAGAAACTTATTAGTTTCTCAAAAAGGACTTCACTCCATGGAGGTAATTAATGAAAGCAACTTGTGTAACACGGTATACTTCAGACCAGCTGCCACTATCACCTGCTCTGCTACTGGTGATCAATCCATCAACCAACAGTGTTAACAATCTGACATTTTACTAAACTTCCATGATGGTTAAGTGGTCAAAGCACCTTTATTTAGTGCAGAGGTCTAGAGCATTACCTCCACGTCCTGATATGCCACCACATCGTGGTGACATCAGCAGCAGCTCTACCATCACCTTACTAACCTTCCCCACAAGTTCATTTCCCAATAATAGCCACTAAAACATCAAGTCAGAACTCAGGACCAGGCAATTCAAGCCCTACAATCAAAACCCAACCAAGAAGTAAATTTGTTTTATAATATCACAATGAAACTAACTATTACAGTGATAAACTGGGGTCAAACTGGTGGAGGAGATGGGTCAGTTTCTACCCTACAGTGTCCACACCAGCCCTGATGCTGAGCCATCTTTGTATCATAGGCATACTGGTGGTGCTTTCCCCACCAGTGAAGTGGTCAGAAAATGAAGATGGTAACAAATGTCCAACCAGTTCCAAAGTTAAGGAAGCAAAAAGCCACACACCCCCACTGTATCTTCATGACACGATTCTTCATCATACACACACACAGAGAACTTCACTTTTAACATATGTCAACACTTTCACAATTTTTATCTTTAAAACTAATGAAATTTCCACATGTGAACACATTTTAAAATAAATATACATTATAAAAATTGAGGTTTACTTTAGAGTGAAGATTCACACTATTGTCTTCTGAGATATAATTCCATGTATACTAGTACATAATTACCAGTATTTCAGAGCAACATACTACCTCCATCTTCAGTGTAAATGTGATAGCATGTTCCTCGAAAACAGTATCAAACTACCACACCACATGTGTCTCAAACCAGGAGACCACAATATGAAATAGAAACTGTCTTAAAATGTACCTTCTTCAGCTCAGTGATTATTTATGTATTAAAAGGTACAGCAGTCCTTTACAGGCCTGGAGTGGCCCAGAGGGTTACAGGAAGTTAAAGTTCCCAGATTTCATGACAACAGCACAGGATGGTGGCAAGGTTGTCAGCCTTATGCACCGGCCGCCTTTATCCCCAGGAAATGCTCCTGGTACTCATTTCTGTTAGAGGCTGAGTCGACCCCAGGGCCATAGTGCAATCAAAAGGATTTTATGTCAATGAAAAATTCCAATGACACCAGCTGGGATCGAACCAGCAACCTTCCAATTTGTAGCGCAGCACCTTAATCACTGTGCCACCGTGACCCACAATTATTTATGTATTGACGGTCCATATAATACCGGCAATTTTACTAGATGAACAAATATCAGTTTCTGATGAGGGACTCTGCTCCAGTTAGCTACTTAGCCAGTTAGTCAAAATTAAGATACAGATAAAGTTAGCCCTGTGGAAGCCATGAGTGTAGGTGTAGCTTCACTCATTAACCATGCCACTAGATGGAAGTGTGTGGTCAGTTTCAAGTACAGTGGCCTGGGGAAAAGAGTCAACACTGATCACTGAACAGAAGGCTGGATGGGTCCGGGCGCTGGCCTGGACACTTTGGAAAGATAAACCGCTTGCTCCTGCTTGGAACTGAAACGTATGAGGGAAAGTTAAATGAAAACATTAAAAGTGCGATAAAAATTTGAAACACAGCTCGATTGTCTTGTAAGTTGACAACAATGATATTGATGATTTGAAGAGTGGCTGACAGGTGGCAGTACGATGCAGGAATGCAACACGACGGCACAGAAGTAGTGTAAAACGGTGGCCTCCTTGCAACATGCACCAAAGAAGAACAGCATTCTGTCATACATTTTTTAAGCAGTGAAGGGGTGAAACCCATCGAAATTCATTGATGAATGAAAGTTGAGTATGGTAATGCATGTCTGTCACTACAGCAAGTGTATGAGTGGACTAGGGAGTTCATGAATGGTATTAGTTCTGTAGCAGACTCTCCTCGACCTGGTCAGGCACACCGAGTAGTGACACAATAGGCCACTGCAGCAGTTGAAGCCATTGTGATGGAAAATCACCACGTAACAGTGAATGAAATAGCACACAATGGAGACTACAAAGGAAAATGAAGTCATTGTGTACTTTTTGTGTTCAATAAATTATGAGATAAAAAGTATTTAAGGTTTTCATTTGACTCACCCTCGTAATCCCTTAGGCACCCAACCTAGAGTCTTGCCACTACATGACATTGCATGATTCTATACAATACAATACAATACTATACTACACTACACTACACTACACTACACTGTGCTTGTAGTCACTTTGATACTTACAGCTAATTTAATGTCATTTTCCTGGAGGTACAGAAAAAAAACATGAGCATCTCAGTCAGTCTAGAGAGTCTCCAGGCTCAGATTTGAACCTTGGACCTCCTGAGTACAAAGTAAGAGTTATGCACTTCACTGCATCACATGGTCATCAATTATTAGAACTAAATTCACGAGTATAATATTCACATACTACTATACATACTTGATGACAGTTTCAGGACTTGTACAGTCTTCAAAACGGATTGTGTAACCAACTTCTTGCCCAAGTCGACAGCCGAACTCTTCAGCTACCCGCTTTGCTACTGACATAGCAGCAACTCTCCTTGGCTGTGTACATCCAATCTTCCCACGACTTGTGAAACCTGCTTCTGCTAGATACTGTGTGATCTGGGTTGTTTTTCCAGAGCCTGTCTCACCAATTACAATTAGGATCTGATTATCTGTCACAGCCTATTGGAAAAAAACACAATAATGAAGGCAATGGTGTAACAGAAATCAAGTCACTTGCCAGTAACTTTACCTGCAGGATAAGTTGTATAGTAATATGGAGTATACTCTTGATTACATATGTGCACACAGTGCATGCTGCACACTACCTGCACACATGCTTTTCTCTAATTCTAATATCATCACCTCAGACAGTACAGCCAATTGGCTATAGGTCAGGTGAAAGATGAATCAGGATTCATTTCCAGGCAGGGGTAAAGAGACACACTTTTCTCTTTTCCACAAGGGCCAGAACAGCACTTGAGCTCACCCAGCCACCAAATCAATGGGTACTGGAAGCTCTATCCCCTGGGATAAAGCAACCAGGGCATCAACCTGATCACTCAACTCCATCAGTACCAAGGCTAAGAAAGCACAGAGCTATGCATTCATTGCCTCTTGTGTCTTTTATGGTGCATAAATTAATTACCCACAGGAAGAACTTGACGTTACTGCCCATGCAGAATTTTATAAAATGCTTATATAGTCAACTCCATAGAAAACTGGTGAATCAAGTGGTCATACAATGTATGAGAGTCATGCTAATGTCTTCTGGTACATGATGCACTGTAGATACCTACCAAACAACAAAGGTGCCATATCACAACCATGATCTTAGCAAAGTACTGTATTTCTGATGTAGGCCAATCACAAGGCACACTGCTATCAAGAATGTATGAAGACGACGAAGACGACAAAGATACTGGTAGTGGTGGTGGTAGTGATAATCATGGTGATGGCAGTGGCGAACGACAGAGGTAAACTGAAGTTCAACATGGCCTAAGAATTATGATGGGATCTTGGTATCACCGAACCTGTACTGTTTCCAGTCTGAGACCTTTGACATCAAAGCACAGAACTTCAACCACTGACCACCAAGTGACCCAGGTAAGTGTACAAGATTAAAGTACAAGGGGCATTCAGAAAGCAGCACTTCCAGAACGGTATCATGCACAAATAGTTTGACCTTGAAGTGGAACTTGCCCCAACCTGTTCACTGTTCCTTGAGCTTCAGTTTGCCATGGTGTACAGGTTGGTTAAACAGTGTTTTGAGTTGTATTCAGCTCAAAATGGTTAAATCTTTTTCATGTTGAAGTGCATCAAACAGCAAGTAATCACTGACATTTCAGCACAAGAAAATGAAAATCCCATCAGAATTCAACAGTGATTATTGACAATTTATCATGAAGAAACTGTGGACTAAGTAATGTGCATCAATGGGTTAGAAAATCAAGGGACAATAGCAGAAATCTGGACCTGCATGAACAGCTGCAGCCTGGAAGTCTGTCAATGCAGCTCACAGTTTGAATAGGCAAAAAAATTAACAAACTTATTCAAAAAATCAATGCATTTCTCAAACAGCCATAATGGAAAAGTTAAATATTGGTTTAGCCAGTGTCAATCATGTTACTGCAGGTTTGGGTCATGGCTGGATTTATGTATATGCTACACAAGCTACAGCTCAGATCCTCTCCTTATAAGGGGACTCAGTATGTAGCATTTTATCTGTACCCTTCAACAAGCATGAAAAACTATGAAAACTAAAATTTAGTAGAGGGGGCAGGCCTCTTAAATATTACAGCTTATGAGCCACAACATGCTAAAATCTGGTCCCTGTTTGGATTACAAAACAAGCATGTGTTCAATGGTTGCCACATCAGCTTATGCTCAACATGAAAGGAGAGAGATTGGAGGCATGTCAATGATTACTCACTCACTATGGAAGTGAGGGTAATGATCTTCCATACAGAACCAGCACAGGTGACAAGAGTTGGGTGCATCACTAATACCAGAATCAAATAGCCAGTCACCTGAATACCGTTATCCAACTTCTACCAGACAGAAAAATTATAGACCCCACCTTCTGCACGAAAGTTAACACTCACTGTATCTGGGACCGCAGAGGCAACATACAACAAGAATACATGGTTAAAGCTATGAAAATCAACTCCACAATTTACATGAAGACCCTGAGAAGCTGAAACAACGGATCAATCGCAATAGTCACAGAATAAGCCAATACTTCAACATAATAATGCCAGATGGCACACTAGAGCTGCCATTTCATCAGCCACAGACAGTATCAGATTTGAAGTTGTTTCACACCCTCTCTACAGTCTGCATTTGGCACCGTCTGACTCCTGCTTGTTTGCAACTCTGAAGAAAGATCTTAAACGAAGTCCGTTCACATATAATGAAGATGTTCAAGCGGCTGTGGGAAAGTAATTTTGAGAACAGCCTGAATTGTTCTACAGCAAAGGGTCCAAAAAAACTTGTTCAGTGATGGTGGCCCTGTATCAAAGATGAGGGAAATTATGTGGAAAAATGATATATGGAAACAAAGCACAAAATCTGAGCTGTATTTTGTGTTTTGCTTCATTTCGATAACTTGTCTGGGAGTAAAGAAACAGGTATGTAGTCATTACTTTTGAAACACTCCTTGTACAATTTCAGATTATCTGTTTCAATTACTCAGACATCTTGTGTCATACACCAGTCCATATAATCAACACAACACCCTACAGCAAAAACATCAGCCAGTCAAAGGTTTAATATACTAAAAAGTATGTGTTTTAGTTCTCGGAATTTATTTACCTTAGTAAGTTCGTCCTTCAGTTTGTAAATAGGCAAACTCTGCCGCTGTTCCAGAAGTGTCATATCTGTCTTACGACCAAATGAACTTTTCTTTCCGCCAATCACATGTTTTTTCCATTCTGGAAGGTCCTGATTAGTCAGTCCGATGCCACGCATGTTAGCAGCCAAGGTCCGACCATCAGCTAAACACAAAAATTATTAAATGAAGCTCAATAAAATAGTTACAGATCTCTTTCTCATACGTCAGATTTTAAGTTCTTAAAGCCTATAGTCTGAACATTACTGTCCATTTGTATGACATGCTCTGTGGTCTCACAGACGCCTACTGACACCCACTATGAAACCTGCTCTCTCTATCACCATCTACCCTCATAATGCAGGCAACAGTTCCTGTGAATTCTGGAACACATCGACTGGACACCATGATGTCACTTTCTGTAAAAGAATAATTTTGCTCTTTCCAGTAGGCGAAGAAATATCATGGTGACCAGTGTCCTTGAAAAATGGCACACAGAGTAACATCTACTTAGTGTTCCTTGAAGTAGTACATTCCCTTATTTAATGCTCAGTTTCAACGATCCCATATCAATATTCTAAGTAGTATAATTCGTCCATTTAAAGTTTTCCTCAGTGGGCTTGCTCAGTTATTACTGTCACCGAGTTGAACGCTGGATAGTCATGACATCATGGTTTGAATTTTTAAATAGGCAAGAGATTTTTCTCTTCTCAAAGACAATCAGACTGGTTCTGAGGTCCACGCAGCCTCCTACACTCTCCTCTTCAGTGTATAATGGCCAGGGCAACAAGCTGACCATTCACCTCCATATAGTGATAACATTAGACTGAGTGCTGTTATACCTCTACTTCCCCATACTCTTTTTTGACGTTCAGGTGACCGTGCATCGTGATAAATTCATATAATAAAACCAACTAGATGCACTAATTGACCGCCTCTGTGGTCTAGTGGTCAGAGTTTCTGGCTACAGATACAGAGGTCCCGGGTTCAATCCCCGGCGCTACCAGATTTTCTGAGTAGTAGTGGGTCTGGAACGCGGTCCACTCAGCCTCGTGAGCCTCGTGAGGTCAATTGAGGAGCTACTTGAATGCAAAAAGTAGCGGCTCCAGGTCTAGAAAACAGAGATTAACGGCTGTGGGGACCCGTTGCGCTGACCACGT
>Ga0131853_10008679_pt1 | contig 18535 bp, 13 predicted proteins | sample TergutLab28metaG_FD_92764 | JGI IMG/M metagenome (GOLD analysis project Ga0131853, IMG submission 92764) | Labiotermes labralis P1 segment gut microbial communities from Petit-Saut dam, French Guiana - Lab288 P1 (version 2) (version 2) | ecosystem: Host-associated > Arthropoda: Insects >... | reverse complement strand
GATGTGGGTATATGGACTGAATTGGGCTGGCCCAGGATAGAGACAGGTGGCGGACGCTTGTGAGTGCGGTAATGAACCTTCGGGTTCCGTGAAATGTGGGGAATTTCTTGACTAGCTGCAAACAAGTTAGCTTCTCAAGAAGGAGTCTGCACCATGGAGTAGGTAAGTAAGTATATGTCAGCCATATATAACAAGACAGGTAAAGTGCGTGTGACGTAACTTTGAAATGCGTTTGTGCAAGGACTTTTGCCGTGGAAACGCAATAAGCTTTACATATTCCCAGTGTTTGTTTGCAGCCTTATGTGTCTAGCATGTAATGCACATGCACGCTATTGTCATCTGTAGCCTGTCCGGCTCTACAATAATTTTGCACCTTGTCATATTGTTTCATAAACGGCAAGATTTAAAAAGATATATTTTTAAACACAATATATATGTCTTGATTTTTTTAATAGACTTTAAGGAAGCTGCAATTTCCTCGACAAATTTCAGAGAAATTCTCCAATATCAATTTTCATGGAAAAGCGTCCAGTAGGAGAAGAGTTGTTGCATGCGGGCATACGGATAGACAGACAGACGGACGGACGGACGGACAGACATGAGGAAGCTAATAATTACTTTCCTCAATTTTGCAAATACGCTTAAAAACAGTTTAAAAATTCTGCAAGTTGTTGATACTGACCTCACACTGATTAAATCTATGATGAGTGTCACATATTTCATCTGAAGAAGACAGGATCATGTCGAAACCTGTTGTGAGCACGAAAGGGTGAAGAAAAAAAATTTCCCGACACATCGTTGCGTGTTACTGTAAAAATATAATAATAAATTTACTAATTCTTGTTAAATAACTTTTCTGAGACTTTTGACTACTGTCGCTTTGTCTGCCGATCCACACAGGCATGATGCAGACGTGTCTCTTTCGTACCGTGTAAACAGCACACATACTTCTCTTGTTAGCCACGTTACTTCGTTGTAACATTTTCTCTGATGAATTTATTTGAATCATTTCCACGCCAATAATTCAAATAACGAGATTCAGGGAGGTGGCATATCCCCCTCCATCCTCGCCAAGCTTGAGTTTGTTGCAGCCTTCCTTTTACCGCCTTTGAGTTTTCGAAATTGGAACTCGTGTGAAGTAGAAAATGGAGATGAGAACTGAAAATCAGTTGAATGATTCAACGTCCTTTATTATTAAAACCAGGCAATGAACAGAGATGCTGTTGGAGATGAGAGGAGGTGCAAATCAGCAGACTTCTTATGTCTGTCTGTCTGTCTGTCTGTCTGCTATCTTATTTGGTTTTGATTGGAAGTTTTTTTCTGTTGAAGATGAAAGTGTTCGTAGCGCGTAGTTGACTGTCTACTTATATAGAATATGGAGCAGTGAAGTTCACATTCGACTGCACTTTTACACTAATTTCGTCATTTTAAAAACAAACTATGATTATATGGCTTGCGCCTCCATGCAGCTCTCCCATCATCAGCCTTAAAACCGTATAAACCATCGTTCAGGTTTCCGTTTTGCAGCGACAAACAATGAGACAATGGCCAGGATGTTAATTTTATTACAGAAGTGCAAATACACCTTTAATAAAAGTAAAGTATCGCTGTGTTAAAGTACTCAGACATGGAGACATGTAAGGTAGAGTGAGGGTACAGCTCCAAGAAATCTTGGCCTCAATACTGGCCGGACTCTACTGATAAGCTTCATACCACGGCAGAAATTCCCGGCGCAAGTTGAGGAAGGTTAAACACAAGAGACGTCCCCGACGCTATGGAGTAAAGTTCCGTCCCCTGCCGGGTGTTAAATTACTATTCACAGGTCTTTCAGCTGATAATCAATTCACCATACAGAGAAATCTCTTAAGTTAGTTATATGTACATATTAAGTATACACCTACACATTCTGCAATATTCTGAATAATTTTTCATAAATTTCCTTAGAGTGATAGAATAAAAAATAATTAGATGGGAGAGACGCACACAAGGAACCTGAGAGATAAATGTAAAATTCTGTAGTCAGATTTATTGAAGGGAATGTGTTACTTGGAAGACCTGAGCGTAAAAAGAAATACTAAATTTCATCTTAGAGGAAAAATTGTTAGTGAGTGAAATTGGGGCATCTGGTTCTATAAAAAGTGGAAGACATATTGACCAAATGATCTGCTTTCTGCTTATCAAGGTTTCCCCTGTTTTATGGCAATAATTTTTAGTAGGACGTATTAATTAAGAGACTGGCGATAAAAGGGATTCTTTGCGAGTGTGACTCAGAGAGTAGCACGTGAGGAATTGCAGTAGCAGTATTATTATTATTAGTAATAGTAGTAGTAGTAGTAGTAGTAGTAGTAGTAGCATTATTATTAGTTGTTGTTGTTGTAATAGCAGCAGCAGGGATAGTAGCAGCAGTAGTAGTAGTATTAGTAGTAGCAGTAGTAGTGCAGTAGTAGTAACAGTAGTAATAGTTGCAATAGCAGCAGCAGTGATACTAGAAGTAGTAGTAATAATTGTTGTAATAGCAGCAGCAGTGATAGTAGCAGCAGCAATAGTAGTATTAGTAAGTAGCAGTAGTAGTAGTAGTAGTAGTAGTAGTAGTAGTAGTAATAGTTGTAATAGCAGCAGCAGTGATAGTAGTAGTAGTAGTAATAGTTGTAATAGCAGCAGCAGTGATAGTAGTAGTAGTAGTAGTAGTAGTAGTAGTAGTAGTAGTAGTAATAGTTGTAATAGCAGCAGCAGTGATAGTAGTAGTAGTAGTAGTAGTAGTAATAGTTGTAATAGCAGCAGTAGTGATAGTAGTAGTAGTAGTAGTAGTAGTAGTTCTTGTTTTTTACAGCAGTAACTTAAGAAGAGCTTCAGCCTGTGAGTCTGTTTATCATCAATTTATGGTTGGTATCGAGATCACACGCTAGAAGGAAAGTCGGCAGAACTTATTGTTCCATGCAGTTATTTAGTGCCAATCGCATATGACTTCTGCTTCCCCTCTCTCTTCTTATTGTCACGGATATCCGGCAGACAGCAGCAGTGCGCTGCATTTCCATCGGAAAAGAGTGAGTTGCTAGAGGCGAACTAATTCGGCGTGACAAGGTGCGACGCTCTGTGGGCAAGATGAATCCCGTCACCTAAGAGACGCCAGGCATTCATTCTTTTGTTGTCAACAGATATTGCCTTCCTACCTGGTTGGTTGGACACAAAGGTTCCCCGAGAAAACGCAACCCGGTTCACCGCACTCCCTCGTAAGCTACGCCTGTCAAAATTGCCGCCCCAGGTAAAGCCGACCTTATACACCCCGATCCCTTGCAACCTGCAGAACAGTGGTCGCATATACGACATCGGCAAGTGAATGTGTAATTCCAGGAAAGGAAGCATCTTGATTAGGGCCTCTTGTTTGGTCTAATTTCTAAGTTCCGTTAATAAATTAATTCAATAGATTTTCTGTCTGGTTCATTCGGACGGTGTTTGAAACCTAGAGATTAAGGTAAAGTCAACTACAAAGTTGTCCCTGTCCAAGCCACGAAGACATAGAAGGAGAAGCAGGACTATTTATCTACTCATTCTTATTCCTGGTAGTAGATGGAAGTTAGTGGCCAACATCATGCGCCGGCCGATTTACTACCGAGAAGAAGCCTCAGTACGCATTGAATATGAAGCCGGTTGGACCCTAGGGAATGTCTGGACAATTTGGAGAAAATTCTCGTCAACGTGTCGGGAATCGACTTCCGTATATTCCATGCTACTTACTGGTTACGTTATCACGGCTTCCAGAAAGAAGAGATGAGTTCGCTCAATTCTGGGAAAAGCTCTCCAGGATTATTTATGGTCATTCTTTTGCTTAGAGATCTTACTAATTAACCGCTACTATCCTGAGACAGTCTCATTCTTTCTAATTACTTTATTACGATATATCGCAATATTACCATCCCTCTCGTCTCTTCTTTTGTTTATTTGCTTTTTCGTTTGTTTGTTTGAAAATTATCTAATGATCACAGAAACTTGGTACCGGGATAACGTAGTCGGTATAGCGACTTGTCACGGGCTTGACAGTCCGGGGTTCGAATCACGGTGGGAGCGAGATTTTCCGCACGTTTCCAAACCGGATTTGAGGACCACCCAGCCTCCTGTACAATGGGTACTGGGTCTTTCTCGACGATAAATTTGCCGGGACGTGGCGTTGACCACCCGCCCCCACCTAGCGCCGAAGTTACAGAAAGAGTAGAGCTACACCTCTACTCCGCCTCTGGGCGTTCGTGGTCTGTTCTAGGGACAATTTTACCTTTACTTTTACCTTTACCACAGCAACGTAGAATTTATAGCGTCATGTGACTCGACAATACTGAATAACTGGTTGGAAATGATTGGTAAGGAAACAGTAATGATCCGTTTACAGTTATTTCCCGTACTGCCCTGTAGCGAACAGATGGAAATCACAGACAACTTCAGTCAGTGTAATAGTTGACTCGATCAATATTTGAATTGGGCAGCTTAAAAAACAAGCCAGAAGCATCACCTCTTGAACCAAAATTATCAGTTTTCCCTTCTCATTCTGGTATCTCTGTTGTCGCCTCTTCAAGTGGTCTCCTCGCCAGACTTCTGCACAGAAAATTTGTCACCCACGTCCGACTTAGGTTTTCAACCTCCTAGATTGAACTCTACTAGATAAACTATGAAAATATGAGCACAAATTTTATTCGGAACGTTGGCACTTTTGTAGAAAACTACATGGCGTCACATCCCACAAAACCTTAACCTTTATGCTGATCACCGTCAGGAGTTTTTGTCTCTCAACACTTGAAGTTTATCTTTCGTTTTCCAGTAGGCCTGTAGGTTTACAGGATTCCTTGCTCAGATAAACAACCTAGAGGCATTCGCCATTAGACGGTGTGATGTAAGAGAAGAAGGTTCATCCTGTGCAGGAGTAGCAGCCCCACAATGTCTGCGGCACCCCGACGTCTGTGGATCTCAGGTTACTTCTAGACTTGGCTTCTCATTACTAGCGCTGAAGGTAGTACATTTCAGGGGTGAGGAGTGGAGAGGGGTTAATGTTCTTGTCTTTTCATTACAGCTCTTTCATTCCTCGTCTTGAAGCTGCTACCCTCTCTTGGTAGTGGATAAAAAGGAAACCCTTTTGCGTTCCACGTTCCAGCAATATTTTCTTTGAAACGCGATGACGTAGAAGTTCCTGTTTGGCATCGGATAGCGTCGCGAAGCTATATTTACGCTTAAGTTTTGTTAACTCAGATCGTGTTACTATAGTAACGAAATTACTGCTGGAATTTAAATTAATTCTGTGATTAATTTCAACTTTTTTCCTGTATGTCACTCCATTTTAAATTTATAAATTTCATAAGCCTGTCCAAACATATTTAATGTAGGTTATCTATGAATACGATAATTTATCGGCGAATGTTAAATAATTAAGTACAACACGTGTAGAAACACAATTGAATTTGGTAGACACTTGGTGGAGAGACATGGGGAATTAATCACGAAACAAAAGGAAATACAACCATTGGTATGTGACGTCAGCCTACAGTCCTCTACAGTAAAGATGATTATAATAGAGTTTTTATAATCTTTGGTACAGATCTACCAAATGGCACGGCGTTACATTTTAGAAAATTCTAACCTTCATAATCACAGTCTTGGAAACCTCGAATTTTACAAGACAAAGAAGGGCAGAAGCAACAATTCACGAACGAAGTTATCAGGAAATTACACCATTAGATATGAATGAAGTGTAGTCCTTAATAGGTTCATTAACTAAATAGCTAATTAACCAAGTAATTAATTTCATTAAACTGGTTCCTCTTGAAAAGACAGTAGTTGCTCAACTACCCGAAAATTTTTCAAAATTTCATAGAACTTAAGAGTTTACTTCTGCTTCAACAAGAGACCAGATACACGTCAACTGGCAGAAGAAATGTAGGTCTACCCAGATAAAGATGGACAGACGTTCATGGTGACAGAACATGCCTGGAATGACTGATACACTGTTGCTGTAAAAGGCGATAAAATTTCTATGTAATTTATTGGAACAAACAGTGCACTCCTGTTTTGTGCCAGTCTGTCAAACATTTGACCATACTGAAATAATCTTCCTGCTGAAGGTTACAAGTAGTTAATTGGACAGTAGCGTTTATGATTGGTGGGCGTTGGAGAGTTGATCACTTTCCTTGCCTTCTTGTCCTTGTTAGAGTATTTTTATGGGAGTAACTCATATAACGAGGGGACCGCGGTAGCACAGTGGTTAAGGTGCTGTGATACAGATCTGAAGGTCGCTGGTTCATTCCCAGCTGGTGTCAGTGAATTCTTCATTGACATGAAATCCTTCCGATCGCACTATGGCCCTGGGGTCGAATCGGTCTCTAATAGAAATGGGTACCAGGAGTATTTCCTAGGGGTAAAAGCGGCCGGTGCCTAGGGCTGACAAACTACTACCATCCTGTGCCGTTGTCACAAAATCTGGGAATCCTCTGGACCTCTCCAGGCCTGTAATTGGACTGCTGTACCTTTTAACTCATATAACAAATTTTATTTTATCTTTGTAACTTCTTCGAGTGCCTTAGATTTCATTTGGCAGTTAGAGCGTTTACGACCAGCACATATACAACCGCAATGTGCTCCGCCTGGTGGATCATGTCTGGCAGAGTCAGGTTCTATTGGCACTTCAAGGTTCATGTGACCAGGGTCTTGAACCTCGGAGAGGAAGGCAGTGACTCAGGTTATCGAAGCATGTTACATTCCAGCATCTTTCTAAAAACATGAATATTAGAATAACTGTCGAGAGAAAATAACTTTTTCCTTTGTCATAAACTGTTAATGGAACTTCAATCTCATTACTCCCTTTTTATTTGTTTATATTATAGTTTACTACTCTGTCAGTATGTAGGACGTAATGTCTTATGGGATAAAATACCGTGAAGTCTTGTACAAATGTACCAAATTTCGGTTGAAGTAGCGCTCCCAACATCAGCGCAGGAAACTGGAATTTGACGTCTAGGCAGTTTAACATGACAGAAGACAGTTTTGTCCAAAGTTATCACCGGGAGAACTGCTGGTAACAAGTGGCTAAGGATGCAAGAAGACAGCTAAGGATGGGTCAATGAAAGAAGAGTTTGAAAATCCGCGTAATAACGAACTCCGGATGATTTGGATCGCAGCAAGAGTTGTTAGGGCGATTAAATAACGTAGAATGGGATGGGTGGGGCATCTAGCTTGGCTCTAAACCTCCCTAACCCAGAGTTTCCCAAATTTATGTCCATGAAGAAATATCGAAGATTATTTTTCATATCTCGATAAGCTCCCACATACGAAAACGTTTAAGGGCCAGAGGAGGTTCAGAGCGGGGGAGCGCAATTCAAATACTACTAAATTATTTTCAAGAAACGTTGTACAGGTATAAAATATATAGGCCTTTTATGTTACCCACGTATATATATATATATCAGCTTACCTTGTAAAACTTGAATATTTTTCTTGTCTTCAAGAAATATTTTGATTTATTCGTGGTATTTAAAAATTTCTATGTTTGCAATCTTAGATTTCTTGCAGAATCCTCAGCGATGACTGGCTGACACGTTGTCGTGAAACATTGCCCTTCCCTTATCCATCTACTGGGTAGTTAGGTTTGAAGAGAGAGTGAGGGTCTGCTCCATGTCCCTGTTCACATTAGTATGAACTGACTTTGAAGTATGAAATCCTAACATTTGTGACCTGTCTACCTAGAAGCAGGAGGTAGTTGATTCTTCCGAAAGTTTGGTGAATTTATGTAGGGTGCATGGCATCATACACATAACAGTAAAATTAATTCATTCTGTTGTTTTGTAAGCTGTTTTAGACGGCACTGTTTCAATCCAGAAGTTGTACTGCATATCATGAATTGTAACTCGAATATGATGATAATAATTTATGATTTACAAGCAATTGTTCTTCATATATGGTAAAGGCTCAGAAACGCTATGAAAACTCAGGAATGGTGGCCGAATCAAGTGTCTGCCGAGCTATCACCATGGATCTCGGGCTGTCTTGAGAAGTGAATATCTGATCAGCAGGGCAAATATTTCCAGCATTTCTTGCAACTTGAAGGTTCGTTACTGTCTCGTAAGATCTGGCTACCAGCTTCTATCCCAAACAATATTCCTACAGCTCATTTTTAAGTTGTATTTTAGTATTTTCCTCTCATTTACGACTGCTTTGCCACTTTATTTCTTTCTTCAGATTTGGAAAGGGTTGTGTCCTGAAAGTATCAGAATCATTATCTTTTACTGTACGCCACTGTCTCTGTGTTTTTGTCTTTCTGCCCTCCTGTCCCTGGAATCCTATTTACCCATACCACAGGTACAAAAGCTTCTTATTTTACATGTAAAAAAGAATATTTTTAGAATATCAGTGCAGTCTGTTCAAGACTGAATGTTGTGAAATTTGACCATATGATGCTTTCTTTCTTCTAGGGTTGAAGTTCTAACAAGGTCTACATCCGAAGTTCAACAACCAGGACTTCACACATGAACACAACAGGCGCAGTTGCGGCTTGTCTAGGAAACGTGAGTAGACATATTACCATATATTTATTAATGTATTTATTATCACATTTTACAAGGTATTTTAACCTTTTGACGCCTAATGTCAACTATAATGGTCGTACCGCACCGCTAACCTCCAACATTGAATTTTATATATTTATTCAACAAATATAGGTACTGAATATTTTAAACGTGGTATATACTGTCCGTTTTTTTCTCTCTTCAAAATGCAGTTTGTTTCATAATTCTAACGTATTTGGTTCCTGTATTATTAACATTTTATATACAGGATGTGCTAAAATTTAAGAAATAATTCCGTCGCCAAAAGGTTAAAATATCTGGAACAAAGCATGTCTCTAGCGTATATAATGTTGCAGCTATTCTATGGGTAAAATATAAGATACATGTAATATTATTTCCTACGCTAAACGTTTTGCGATTTTTCGTTAGTACTTTCAGAGGAATGTATGCGCTGCCCAACATGGCTCTTTGACTTAGACACTTAATAAAGTGTTTTCAAGGTCTGATGTTCAGATATTTTCTGAATGAGTTTCAGATGATTCCATTTTCCCTTTTTATCTCCTGTACTAGGGTCTTTTCATGTTGCATCCCACTCGTAATCTATACCTATAGTAAGGTCTCTTATTTTAAAAGTTTTTCGGCTTCTTCCTGCGCCATATTTCTATATCCTGTACTGTAATGTTCATTAACAGCTATGCTTTTGTTTTCACGGATTATTAAGTCCGTTTTTTTTGTCAAGTATATTTGTGTCATTTTTCGCTTGTTGATTTCATAATTAATTTTTCTCATTCACTTCGAATTCATTGCCCAAAAAGTATTTGATGCAGGAAACTGGAAAACATTGTTTAATTAGGAAATTCATTATTTGTAAAACTTGCCAAATATCATTCCGGTAATAAAATTAATGCAGTTGATATTGGTGGGGCATGTGGCATGTATAAATGAGAAGAGAACTGCATTGGTGTTTTTGGTGGGAAAATAAAAAGGAATGAGAAAACTCGAAAGATCTAAACAAAGATGGGAAAATAATATTAAAGTAGGCCTTAAAGAAATAAGATTTGAGGAGGTGGACTCAATTGACTCAAAACAGGGACAACTGTAGGGCTGTCAGGCTATCATGAAGATGGTAATGAAATCTGAGTTTAAAAAATGGGAGACTTTGTTGCATAAGTGAGGAAACAGTAGCGTCACAAGAAATTATCTGCTGTAGGGAGTTAGACAGTTAGTTACGTCAGTGTTTCGTTAAACTTTTATAGCCTAGTGGTTTCTTTACTTACCACTAGGTTTAATATTAAAAAATTCTACATGGCGATAGCCTTGCGTGGAGCGTTTTGTACCGATCTCATAACAGACAGCAACTTTTGCTTTATACTTCATTAACTGACTGGTTTTTATAGCCGTGGTGGAAAGTGTTTACAGCGCGGTAAGAAATGATTCCTTATATAAAGCAGATTTACGTTTAGTCTTTAAAAGCTTCAGTTAGTTATCAGTGTTTCTTGAGGAGTACAAATTACGGATGTAACTTTCATACAATTTTCTCCAGACTTCTCTTTCTTCCTCTTTCTTATGCCGATTTACCATATTCAGATCATACAACGTAGAAACTGAGAACAAACTGGAGCAGATATTTTTGATGGCGTGCACTAAATGCTCCATTTTCCCTCAGAAGAGTGTAATTTGAAGCTCCGGAAGTTTAGCTTCCACTGTCAAATTTGTGACCTTCAGAATTGTATTCATTCTATGTTTTACGGATACTTTGGTGGAGAGGATAAATTGTTTGTTAATTCGTTGCTTTATGGGTTTACTGTAACTATTTCTCTGAAGAAAAGTTTAACTACAGGGAGGATTTTTTTAAATGTCAGCACGTGCCAAGTACTTTCTCCACACCCGCGGTTTCGAAGCGTGTAAAAACGTGGACCTGAGTGTGGGAACATGCGGTTAGCAGGGTGTCAGCATTTCGTTGCTGTCCCCTCAATTATCGAGTAGCGATGCAAAAACTGCAGCGTAGAGAAAGTGTTCACTGGGTGTAGTTAGGTCAGGGCTGGGTAAATACAGGGACTGGAATTGTAGTAACAGGCACAATGGCGGACCAACTTTGCAACAGGCAAACTTTAAACACGAGAAGGGATGGAAGCTAGTTTAAAATAATTTTAAAAATCAGTTAATGATCTTTTCGGAGTTGGCACCGTGTAGTAGATGAGTGCTCCGACGTTTTGGAGGAAGGTACTGCTTCCATTTTTAGGATTACTTTATAGGGTTCACAATAATGATGAAGTTGATGGAAATAAAGGAATTTTTCGGTTATATAGGAAGTTTTGAGAAAATTTGGTCAATCGGATCTATGGGAATGGAGAAATACAGGGTTAAGAACGAGCCAATAGGAATGAGTTCCAAGAAGGACTCCTTGAGGGGTCAAAAAAGGAGAAAGTGCAGGTGGACAGACGTGAGTGCTGAGCTTGTGAATGGCTGTTTTAAGTTTTTCCATATGCTTATTTAAGCAACAAGCCAGAAAATTAAGGTTGAATGAAGGTGTAGATGGCGCATTCTGAACTTCTGCGCCGGGTGTAATTCATTGGTCAGCTTCACGCCTCGACCGATTTAATATTACACATGGAGTAACAAGACAAGTGTGACAGACAATGTATTTGCATTCATTATTGTACCTTCACAATATACTGCCTTTACTCTTATTTATTACTAAGACGGACTGTTCTCTCTCTTGGGTATGAAATGAGGCCAAAGAAACAGTTGACGAACGAAACAGTCGAGGGAATATCTCTGAGTGTTCGGTATCTCGGCTTTTACGAGTTATCATTTATGTTCGGTTGTAAATCTGTTGCTAGAATACAGAGAAAAATTATAATGTGTTTTGTGTAAAATGTGGACATTCGTACTTAAAATATTCCCATTTCCTACGTTGCTATTGAAAGTGCTGCAGAGGTGAAAATTTAGGTATAATAACATAATGAAAACTCCAGAAATTTCACGCTCTTCTTGATTTGTTATTTTTTATACTAAAATTTGGAATTGATTTTCGAATGCCAAACCTCAAATATCATGACAGAATTTCAGGTGGTATGACTTCAACATTATATATAATAAGTGAAATAGAAACTTCTCTATATTTCTGCAAGTCCTGCTTTGGCTGGGATATTGTTCTGGCACTTCTTTTCTTACGGAGGACCGTGAGTATTAATATGTCAACCTGTAGGCCTATCATCTCTTTATTATTTTATCCCTTGCTGAAAATAATTTTCCAGTTTTTTATAAATGGCATTAAGTTTCTTCGAGAAGTTCTGCTATACACTGATCTAAAGTTTAATTAAATCTTAGTAAATACCTAATAACTTTCACCGCGACCGAACTCACAAAAGAGAGAAAAAATTAATATGATATATTAGATAATTATTTACGTTAATTATTTGTGAAAGTTCTTATAGTTTTAAATCCCTTTTCTGGTATGGGATGTGATGCCTATTGTTCCGAAGCATTGTATCTCCAAGGCTGTATGAACAATTTTGTCACCCCTGTGTTACGGAGAGTTTGTTCCTGAACTCGGAGGTTTTTTTGTCCTAATGGCTAGTTGTATAGAGCACACAGGTGTACTTGACAAGACGCTCGCTCATGTTCATTTAGCCTACAGGTTTTTGAAGATGGGACATTCCATTGCGTCATAAGGGAAAGAATAAAATACACAAAACTGCTATTGGCTTTGCGCAAGGTACAAAGGAATGTACAAGCAGCCTTAAATGTTCCGCACGTGTAATGACAACTGACGCCATTACCAGCTTTTATATGCTCACTAACGACAATTTGTTAGTTGTTGTTTCCTACTGGGATTTCCTATCGTTACAAATTTATGAAGATGGATACGCTGAGATTTCTAAACAACAGAGACACAAAATTTTAAAAGACAAGAAAATTATGAATATAATGCAAATAATCTTGGTAACATTTACCAGGAAACGTTGTAAAAAGTAACATGATGTTACTTAAGTTAACTTGGTACATTACCCAACCTTATTAACTTATCTTTCTACGTTCCACCTAACCATCCTGGACTATGATTTTTATTCAGCAGATTTTTTTCTTTACAAAGAAATTACTTGTAATCTTAGAACCTAAACGAAGAGCAGTTTAGCTACGTCAGTATAGTGACTAGGCACACTGCACTGTCGGGAAATCGGAGGCCGAGTCCTTGCAGAGGTAAAAGCCGTTCTCCACTTCACATCCTGCAGACTAATTCTGGGATACATCCGACCATTTACCTAGTAGTTACCGGCAGATATTCATCTGACGACAGATCGTCCGGGACATGAGGTTGAGGTTAACCACTCAACTTCATCTAGTTTTTTAGTTCAAAAATGTTTGGAGCTGAAAATCCTCTGCCTATACCATTTCATGGCTACGTGCTTATTCAAGCACAGAGATAAGCTGACATTTGTCTAAAGTCTCTGATTTTTATTTTGAAGCATTTAGACTCGTTGCTGTAGCCAGAAACTTCCGAAGTATTTATCTTCTACTTTATTTGCATCTAAAGGAAAATCATTAAAATAATCCCCGCGCGTTTCCTTCTCAGTCCTTGACATTTCATCGCACAGTAAATTAATACGTCTTCCTGTACGTTCATGAAACTCTGCATCTGTAGGCAATTAACATTTAGAAGCACGAAATAAATGCCTTATTCAGAAGGATTATATTTTAGCCTAGTTTTATCTTATGCTGGAAACAGAAACGAAAAAAGTACAGTCTGATTTAGAACAAGAAACTTCAAATTTAGTCTTACATTTACTAAAAATAGAAATTTGTTTAAGAAGAACTAAATGGTAACATATTTATTATAAAATCCGAAATGTTTTAATCGGAAATTATCTTATATTAAGTTCAGTTCCTTACGGAAATAAATGAAATAGCCGGCTAACAGGATTAGTAATTGCCGTTACACAATTAATAAAACCAATCATTTTCTTTTCAGTAATTATGAGTTTGTAGTAACTGGGTTTATAAATTAGTTAATACAGGATGTGATAGAAGCACATTTTGTGTTTGAACACTTCAGTGGTTTGGACGAACAGGGTGCTGACATATTGTCAGGCAGTCAGAGGACTCATTGCAGGCTAATCGGATTTGTGCTTATCCGTTTCCAATGTAGGTACTGACTGTATTAGCATAATGTTGAGTGCCAAAAGCTGAAGCAGTCCTGTGGTAACCATGACAACTAACTTACCTGTACTCACATCTACAGCTGATTTCATTCAAACATTTGTTTAAACACATCATTTAGTATCAGAGAAATACTCCAAAACCTGTCTTATTATTTTAACAGTATCATTACTATCAGCGACTGAAATTCGTGGTTGAATGGGCAGAAGGTCTTCTTGATCTTAAGGTCTTGGGATTTATTGTTTCTCCAGAAAAGGGCTGTCGTGCCGGAGGTTAACAAATTCAACGGTACCTCATGCTTTCCATTTCTAATATCGCCCTTCAGTACACTGATTAGAGTGTGTGGCAACTAGAAAATAAACCGCTTAATTTACAAGTGAGGTATGAATTAAGTTAATTATATTTTCTCAATAACCCAACATCAAGAAGAGATTTTATTCTAATTTATGCACAAAGACAAGTTGCTGCCTATTTTCCGGGCATTGTCAGGGGTATAAATTATACAACTCCTTAGAAAGAACCGTTAGGTAGAGGGCTGTCTTTCATATCTGATTTATACAATGTCCGTAAGTAAAATATAATTCCCAATAACGGAATTACTGGGAATAATACTTTAGGTATGTGTACTGTGTACATGTATACATGCATACAATACATATGTGCGTGATATACTTGCTTAACAAAACACAAGGGGATGACAACACCTGAGTTTAATCTACGAAGCTTATTTTCCGTGTTTAAAATAACCTCTCTTAACATTTAAACATTGCTTAAAGATAAGTAAAATATACTAAACGTGCATAAATAAATTGCCTTGATTTTCAAATTTGTTATTTCGTTTTGGGAAAACTTTTGCTTATTAAGATTTGTGCTGTGTTTTACACCATTCTCGGTGTTTTAGATTACATATTGACAATTATAGAATCTGACAAGTGCAAAGTATCTTTTCTGCAAATGAGCTGTCACATCGAAATCCATACCGAACTTCCCAAATAATACCTTCTGCTTTTCAATTTAACCTTCACTGAAGAATGTTGAATACTATTTTTACGTAAATTTTATAATTGTAGTTCCGTGCATCGTAATTCTAGGTTGAAGAAATCCAACAAGATGCAACTGTATGTAGATATTTATTTAATGCTAAATTACTGTACATTTTTCGGATGTCCATCGCGCCCATCATCAGGAGTACATAAAACTGTAGTTGCAGCTTGCTTCCCATATATTATGATCTGTATCAGAAGCTGCAACTACAGTTGTATGTACTTCTGATAATGGGAGCGAAGGACGCCCGAAACATGTAGAGTTTTAGCAGCAAATAAATATCTGCATACAGTTGCATCTTGTTGGATTTCTTCAACCTATTTTTACGCAGTTATGCCGATAATAGGTCTCAGTATTTACTAAGTAACTGCTACGACGATTTCCATGTTTCTTCTTAAAAATAGTTTTAAAATGCTGTGTGTCTTGCTGAGGCTTTAATTTCTCATTAAAAATCGGACTACTCGAAATAAATTTATGGGTGGAAGGCTCCGGGCTCCTGAATTGTGTGTCTGTGTCACTGGACAAGTGGCGTCGCAGTGGAACTTGAAGTCTTGGAAGTGAAAGCTACGTCTGCCTTCGAAGGTCACAGAGTCACATCGCTGAAGATCGTAATTCTTAATTACACCGGTGTAAGTACTACAAAATCAAAAGGTTTTTAGACGCCAAAAAGTAAGTTTTAACTTCTGAGCCGATACGTTTATAATAACTTACTAAGTACACATTTCCTAAACTTCCAATAGCACTCAATCCCAAAGGCACGAGGCTCAGGTTCTAGTGGCTCAGTTACATGCGTTTTATTCCACCTAACTTAAGGACAAAAGAAACCCTTTTTAAAATCATAACTTAAGAGTACTTTAAATTAAAGTGAATATTTCCTCTCTTATTCCTGTTATAAATATCTCATACTGTGTGGACTTACTGCAATAGTGTAGGTACATAAAGGGATGTACAATCAGAAGAAATACATAGCGCTTGGTATGGGAAGGGAAAGAATTGGGGAGAAAAAAAAGTCTCTTGGATTTCTGATGATTGGATGGGGATGAGAAGTGGTAGAAGATTGAGAAGGGGGTTGCTTATAAAGTTGGGTTCTTATTATAAATGAGAAAGTGAAGGGATGCGGAAATAAAAGAACTAAGGGTTGAAGTAGATGGGAGTTCATTAGGAACGCCGACCCTTATTTAACTTCTACCAAGATTCCTTCATGTTGCGCGATCCGAAATTGCCTACAATGTTTCTCACAGGGTTGAAAAATATGCTCTGGTTTGTGCTATGTGTTTAATGGTGCTAAATTATAGAAGGGCTACTTCCTTATTTTTTTTTTGCGCATAATGAAAATAATTGTTTATCTTCTGTAAACAGAGTGTAGAGACTAGAGACCTATTACAGTACGGAAAATTTGGGATAATATGCAAGAGGAACATCGTCATTTATACAAGGCAATTAGTGCACTTGAGAAAATAAAGTGGAAAAAGTCATGATGGACAGAACGAACATCATATACAGGGTTATTCGAAATGATTGTCGGGGTTTTAACAACTGCCATCTCGTTCTCCAGATGCAATCCCATGTGATTTCTTTCTATGGGGTTACGTCAAGGATCAGGTTTATGCTCCTCCTCTTCTCGCAAGTATCCCGGAACTGAAGGTACGAATAAGAACCGCCATTGAAACCGTCACCGCTGACATGCTACAAACAGTTTGGAACGGACTCGATTATCGTGTTGATGTTTGTAGAATCACAAAGGATGCACATATAGAGCACCTGTAAGGTACATAACAAAAAATTGGAGTGTTGTTCTATTAAATAAAAAAATACATATACTCCTACCTCGCCGACAGTCATTTCGAATAACCCTGTACATATGACGGGGAAGACAAGCGAATGGAGATTTACTGTGGAGACGTCATCGGTAAATGGCTGCTTGAGAGAGGAGACGAATAGGAATTGTAACATTAAGGTAGACGCCTTTTAAATTTGCTGTGAGTATAGGAGGAGACAAAACGGATCCAAAATGGTGCCTAATTTTGTCGTATTAGCTTCGTTGATCCTTCGGTTTCTGCTAACAGAGCTAGTTAATAGAGGAGGATGAACCATGAAAATGGTTTGTGAACGTGAAAAGTGGATGGAACTGGCTCTGGATCGTGTCCGTTTGTCGGCTATCAGGGCAATAGATTTGTGACAAGGAAGGTGGGTGTAACTGACTCAGAATCGTGCCAATTGGTGGAATGTGGTACGAACGGATTTGATACTGGCGGGTCTGCTGACAGAGAGTTATAGTAAGGTGGAACTTAGGAAAATAGGTTGCGAGAATGGAAGTTGGGTGGGACTGACTGAGGATTGTTTTCAGTTGTGGGTTTGGTATAATAGGTGTTGAGCCCTCTGGTTCTGCTGCCAGAGGGTTATAGTAAGTTGGATTGGTTGGATTGCAGGGAATTAGGTTGTGAGAATGGAAAGTGGATGGAACTGGCTCAGGATCATGTCTAATGGAAGACGTTGTTGTTTCGGTTTATGCTAGCAGAGGATTTTTTTATTTTATGTAGACAGTGTAACCGACATAGGCATAAATTGATTTCTTCTAAGGAAAATATTCATTCTTTGAGCGACACGCAGTAGAAAAAAAAATTAAAAAATGTAGAGACAACCGTCATCATGAAAATGCTGTTAGTAGTAACATTATTTCCCAATGCCGAATTCACATCTCCCCTCAATTTGCATGGAAAATACATTGTTTTGTTTTGTTCTTATTTTTTAATAAAACTGCTCGCACCAGTGCATGCAATCAGCAATATTTATCAAACACGAATATTTTGATCAGTATTTTGTGCAGGGAGAGGGAGGAATAGAGATGGGATGGAAAAGCAGGCCTCAAAAATATATTTTTAGCATATTTCTCTGTTAATCATTTTATTTTAGCCGAAAAAGCCGCACGCAATGCGGTCGGCGTTACCATCAATGATAAATATCTCATTAAGTGCCCATATCACCGCCACAGGGGGTGTTTTGGGTACGGTTTGGTTAGGGATGTGCTCGAATGGGGGTAGGAGATGCAACTATTTTTTTTTATCCCTCCTCCTGTTTGTAAAACCAACCTTACTACGCACAGAATTTTCAAAAACCTTATTTTGATGCAACACAGCGCAAATATTTCATAATTTTTGTGCAGTTCCCACCCTCCTGGGTTTGAGTGGGGGGGGGGGTTGGTTGGCAGGTATCCCTGCTGTGCTAGTGACATCCATTTTGTAAAACCTCGCCCTACCACCCCCTCCCCCTTCGCCTGCGGTCCTATGCTTCCATAATAATGTTGAGTGCACGTGAAATAATTGATCGATTTTTGTGTGTGCGTGCGTGTGTGTGTGTGTGTGTGTTTTAACAGAACTGCATTGGCGCTCTGCCATTGGTTTACCCTAGGATTAAAAAAACAACTACCTGCATGCACTGCCCGTTCTGTACTTGCACTAATTAATTGAAACAATGCAATTTTAGCTTTCATTTTACTAGTACTGAAAAAAAAAATTGCAGAAGCTTTGGGGATCGAAGGGGAGGGTTTAGGAACTGAACCCACTCTAACATGTGTGTGTGTGTGTGTGTGTGTTTGCGTGCGCGGAATCAATAAATGAATACATGATGCAAAAATCATTGGTATATTCGAGAGTGGTTACTGTTTCAAAGTGTGGACGGGGGGGGGGGGGGGGAGGGCGGAAATACACGGGGGGGGGGGGGGGGGGGAAAAAACGACAAAAAAAAAAAGTACAAAAGGCGACTGGAGGAACCACTATCTATGTTTTTCAGCG
>Ga0131853_10008678_pt1 | contig 18535 bp, 21 predicted proteins | sample TergutLab28metaG_FD_92764 | JGI IMG/M metagenome (GOLD analysis project Ga0131853, IMG submission 92764) | Labiotermes labralis P1 segment gut microbial communities from Petit-Saut dam, French Guiana - Lab288 P1 (version 2) (version 2) | ecosystem: Host-associated > Arthropoda: Insects >... | reverse complement strand
ATTCACTTTTGAACACACGCCCGTGGGCCCCGCTTCCGGTCTTCCTATTTGAAAACTACCTTCACTTCTCGGGGGCGGGGGGGGTTGAATGCCGTCTATCCTTGGTTAGGGTGTCACCTGTTATTTCAGCATGTTCTTTACCGCGGTGGAGCAGAAATGAACTTCGAGAAAGTCTTGCATGGTGTTTCATCCTGTAGCAGAGTCGTTAGAAGCTGTCTTTCTTTCATGTGATCACAAAATTATCCACGTTTTCGGGGGGAACCCGCTAATTGGGTTGTATTTCTGAGCTATTTGAATCCAGTCCGCACCTTTACACCCTGTTTATTTAAGCCGATTTTAATGTTATCTTTCTGAGTGCTCCAGCGGTCTATTCATGCTGAGTGCGTGCTGTGCTTCTGCTGCATATCGTAAATGAGACCATCGCCCCAGGCATGATAAAGAGTGCTAGTTAGATCGGGTATCGTGTCCGTTTACGATATGTTCATTAATGCAACACTCAAAGGTTATGATTACGCGATCTAAGCAGGAGCGGCGCTGGCGGCAGGAGTAGTAGTAGTAGTAGTAGTAGTAGTAGTAATAGTAGTAGTGGTAGTAGTAGTAGGGCGGTAGTTGTAGTAGTAGCAGTGGTGGTGGTGGTGGTGGTGGTGGTAGTAGTAGTGGTGGTAGCAGCGGTAGTAGTAGTAGAGCGGTAGTTGTAGTAGTAGTGGTGGTGGTGGTGGTGGTAGTAGTAGTAGTAGTAGTAGTGGTAGTAGCAGCGGTAGTAGTAGTAGAGCGGTAGTTGTAGTAGTAGCGGTGGTGGTGGTGGTGGTGGTGGTGGTAGTAGTAGTAGTGGTGGTAGCGGTAGTAGTAGTAGGGCGGTAGTTGTAGTAGTAGCGGTGGTGGTGGTGGTGGTAGTAGTAGTAGTAGTGGTGGTAGCGGTAGTAGTAGTAGGGCGGTAGTTGTAGTAGTAGCAGTGGTGGTGGTGGTGGTAATAGTAGTAGTAGGCTTAACTGGATGAGCGCAGGCGGGTCCTTGGTTGAGGTGTTACACATTACTTCGGCTTACAAACTCCGCCAAAAAAGAAACATGTGGGCTTCGTAAAAAAAATTCTGTTTTCCAGAAGGGTTAAGACTGGAGTGCCGAGGAACGTGGTAGGAACCAAAAAGCGAAACTGCGTCTTCTAACACACTTTCACATTTCACAGTCTCTACAGTATTTTCTCGCTCATTAATACCATTTTATACGCACAGTTTTGTTTTATTCTTCTCGTGCATTGGACTTGTGCCAAGTATCCACGTACTGTCTTGACTAGGCACGTTTCAGGTCTGTACATTCAGGCTGTTATTTCATTCTGAATCTAGGTGAAAACGAATTGAGTAGGCAGGAAATACTTGATGCTACTCTGTAAGTTTAGGTCCGATATCTTTGCAGGTCGCAGAAGGTGAGATGTTACGAATACACTTTTCTCTTTAAGGCTATCAGAGATAAAAAATAAATTATCTTGCTTATTTTTCTGTTTAATCCATTAAAGTACAGTGGCAACTTGCGTATGCCTTCAGGCTCCCCATTTTGGCACGTGGTGGATGCGTGTGATTCTCAGAAGCTGCGATTGTTTCCCTGTGCGCCGTTCATGAGTTTGTTTGTAGTTGAGGCGCAGAATGCGAGATTTCAGGCTTTCCCCGCGAAGTAGATGAGAACTGCGCTCTTCTGGGCTCTTACGCAGCGTGTAGTGGCAATTCCTTACCGACGTTTCTTGACCCTTGAAGATGTTACCGATATGTTGTCCCGAAACGTCGGTAAGGAATTACCACTGCACGCTGCGTAATAGCCCAGAAGAGCGCAGTTCTCATGGAGGCCCAGCGTGTTTACTGTCAGTTAGGAACCACATTTTTAAATGGTTCATGCCTCCAAGAATTAATACAAATCACACATAACTTACGGGGGTACTTTCTTGTTTTGTCATGGCTTGGCCGCCCTAGTGGGAGGGCTCCTGTTTGAGCTTCATCGATCACATTCAGACACACCACATTCGGTAGGACTCCTCTGGACGAGTGATGGGCCCATCGCAGGGACCTCTACCTGGCAACATACAACACTCACAAGAGAAAGATATCCATGCCCCCGGCGGGTTTCAAACCCACAGTCCCATCAAGCAAGCGGCCGCAGACTCACGCCTTAGACCGCGCGGCCATTGGAATCGGCTGCAGAAATTACTGTGCTAGAATTGAAGTTTGCAACTTGGATTTTAGTTTTTTTTTAGGGACATACGTAGTCCTACTTAATGAAAGAAATTGTGGAATTTATTTATACTCTGACCTCCCTAGCTGGCCAGATATTATTCGGAAGATCAAATGAAGGAGCACGAGGCGGCCAGGGCATTAGGCTCGCATCGGGGAGACGAAATGCCTGCAGGATCACTGGGGAATACGAAGGAGAGAGACTTGGAAGTGTAGATGGGATTTACATGGTACTTAAATGGATCTTAACGTAGTAGGGTAGGTCAGCCGAGCGCCCGTCGGTTACCCTGACTGATATTTTTCCGTGATTTTTCCTCAGTTGTAATGCAAATGCCAGGATATACGATGCAAAGTTGGGGCACGGCCTGCACTCCCCTCCCCCAGGCGCGGCGACTTCACCTAAGAGCCTGACAACGTCGCATACCTCCAGTTTGCGACTGAGCCAGTCTGGGCTCAGAATCCAGACAGCCAACCAACCAAAGTTTATCCCTCCCATATTTAGTCCAGGGCAACCTAGGCCCTAGTTGTTGGCATGATCAGTCAAGGCCCTCATCCTGACTTCAAAATCGTTAGCATAAGCATATTCCCCTTTTAGAGTATATGTGTCTGCCCAGAGCCCAGCGATGCGGTCAAACGCAGGAATGGCTAACAGACAAGGGGACGTCGGCTTGCCCGAAGCGCAAGTCGACGTCCCCAGTTAACACTTTGGTTTGGCTTGGCTTGACTTGGCTTGGCTTGGAGTAGGGTAGGAGTGCGCCATCAGGATTCATCTGGCCAAGGATGAATGGCATGTGCTTGCGAACACAGTGATGATCCGTCGGATTCCTTAAAATGCGACTAATTTCTTGACTAGCTGAGGAATTATCGGCTTTTCGAGAGAGATTCTTCCTCATGGAGCCAGTTGGATTAACCTTCCCACTGCCCCATACCAATCATTTGTGTCAATCCTCTGTGAAGAAACACAGTGACACCAGCGAATGTTCTTCCGATGGACTCAGAAACATGAATAGCCTTTTAATACGCCCCATCTACCGTGCATCAGTTCCGTAATATACAAATAACCAATAAATTCACTTGAATATTTATGATGTGTTTTATTCACGTTGTTTTCACCAACACATTTCGGCCGCTATTATTTCCATATTCAGGGTGATATTATTATTCTGAAGATGGCCGTCATAGCGGGCGAAACATGTTGGTGAAAACATTGTGTATAAAATACATCATATACATTGAAGTGCATTTGTTATTTATATGTAATGGATTCTGAATAGCCCTGTATTTTAAAATCAAATACATTTAGCCACAGTGCTGATTTGATATAAGCCGGTGGGATTTTTGTCTTCCCTTGTAATGTGTAAACACTTGAATATCAAAATACTAAATGAAACATTAATTGTATGTGAACTGGTAATTTAGTTGAAGGTTTAATATTGTTTATTTCAACAGTACTTTCCAAAGCGGAACGAGGTGGACTTAATTAGGTATAAATATGTTATGCCGTGTACATTTTTGCGTGATGAGTTGTTTGTGTAATGTACGGTGCGGTTCATAACACGAAAAAAAGAAATGAATATTTTAACGATGACACATTGTGTTGTATTATTGTTGGGAAGCCCGAATTAACTTATTTGGTAGTCATAGTATGTGCGTATGCGTGTGTGCCGTCACGTGCATATCTATGTGTGCGCGCTCCTGCGTTGTCTTGTCAAGTATGCGCTATGGGGAGGCCGAAGTAGGAAATGGTGCTTCCACCGACCATGTCAATGCATGAGTGGCTTATACAATGGAAAATCCAAATTTGGGGGGAACTGAGGCGATGGTAGCCTGTACTTTTCGAATAACCACGATTAAGTTAAAATGCTTTTCTCTTCCGGTCTTCATTGACTACGGCTTGTCGCGTGATTTTATTGTTTCTGATTCTAAATTAGTCGTATCCAAAAATGTGTGGATTTATTCAAATGTAAAGCTACAGCGGTAAGGAAGTGCGGTACTGTGTTTAAACCTCTGCCACATACGTGGTGGTTAGAAACTTTAATAAAAACATTTTGGTGATGAATCACTAAGCATCTGCTCATGTATTTTCCTTGTAGAAAGGAATATAAGCATAAGTACAGTACGTGATGCTCTCTCCTCGTAAGAAAGTGGTCTTTCGTTTGGAATCTGTCGTTCTGTAACCGTGTTTTGCAGAAGTGGGGTATCCAGTTATGTCTAGTTAAATGTAAGGAATCAATAAACGAATAAATAAATAAATAAAGTAATTTGTTCAAAATTGTAATAAATACAGAAACAAGGGGCTGTAGAAAGTTATCTCAGTGACGAGGGTCATTTATGTTTTCCAGCAAATATTAAGTGCCCAGTCCATCTCATTCTTCTCGATAAAATCGAGAAGAATGAGATGGGCTGGGCATGTGGCATGTATGGGTGAGGAGAGGGGGGTGTATAGGGTCTTGGTGGGGAAACCGGAGGGAAAGAGACCACTGGGGAGACCGAGGCGTAGATGGGTGGATAATATTAGGATGAATCTCCAGGAGGTGGGATGTGGGTATATAGACTGGATTGGGCTGGCCGATGATAGAGACAGGTTGCGGACGCTTGTGAATGCGGTAATGAACCTTCGGGTTCGTGAAATGCGGGGAATTTCTTGACTAACTGCCAACCAGTTAGCTTCTCAAGAAGGACTCTGCACCATGGAGTAAGTAATCACATCCAAAGTCTTCGAAAAGTTCTTGAGGAAGCCTTATGGCCCCAGCAAAGGAAACTGTTATTTTAATGGCAAGTAACTGTTCCAGTGGATACTTTGTAATGATCCTGTTGTGAAGATAGTGGAGAAAGGTCGACTGATATGGGCTGGACATTTGCCTAAACAGTGGATGATGGTGAGCCTGGAGAAGACACTACCCTTTGGTGAACCGATGGAAGAAGAGGCCGAGGTAGTCCAAAACTAGAGTGTGTGAAAGTCGGTTTCGGCCACTTTAATTCTGAAGAACGGTTGTAGGGGTGGCGAAGAAGCACTCCAGGTGTTAGAGCCAGGGAGACTAAGGATCAAATCACGAGCGATAAGATGTGGGGAACGCAACACGTGCAGAAGAGACATTGGTAGGACAACATTTAGTGACTGGACCACCCGGTAGACATACGTTTTGGAGGCAATTTAATATTTAAAAACTAATTCATACACGTCACGCACAACTATTATATTATATTATATTTGATCTTAAATGAGGGACTGGGTTCGTCTCCTTGTTGATTACGATATTGGTCAGCGCTGGTCTGTTGTGAACGCGAATATGAAACTTCGGCCTTTATGATAGGCGGGACTTTCTTGTATAGCTGAGCGACTCGTAGCATTTAAAGGACTGTTATTCGTGGAATTAATTGTAAATGGAATACGTAGTTCGGTATGCTTGTGGTTGCTAACACTTGCTTTTGTTGTGGCACAATTGACCAAAAGCACTGCGCTGCAATGAAGAAAGAGTAATGATGGCGAACTGGCTAGGAGCAGGCAGAGCGGTCTCACGACCTTGAAAACAGAGTTTAACACGTTTCATTATATGCGTATTGAGGTATAAAATAATGTTTTGAATCATGAATTTATAAAAGGTGTAGAGAAGTTATGTGGTCGTGTCTAGGGGTACTGTTCCAGATTTCGCCCAGAGGAATAGAGGAGAACCATAAGGAGCCTCGCAAACATGTCGAGAATCGAAACTGGGACTTAAACGAATGTGAAGCAGGCGATGTAACCGTTTAGCCTCGACATCAGACGAAATTTTTTAAAAATTTTGGACGCACGGTATGAGTTATGTTAAACGTTATATACACATTTGTGGGCCTGCGTTTGGCGCGCTAGGATGTTACTGAAGTTGCGGCATGTTGGAGAACTATTACATTCATGCAGTTGATTTTGGGTGTTGATTGAAAGCTTTTGAAGTGCCCTTTGGTATGGCATGAAGCATGACCACGTTTGATGAAACGTGATTTATGTCAGAGCGATGATTTATGGGTCTTTCGAGCCTTTCCGGAGCCCCTTGCCTCCCTTCACTTCTTGTCTGTCGACGATTTAGTTGTGAGACAAAAATATCTTGTCAGCGCTTGGAATAATGTTTCTGAAATTGTGGTGTTCTCTGTTGTTCTGTGGGCGAACTTGTAATTTTAGCCACTATTTCACCCCGAGGCGAAACTGAATCGGAAAGCGTCGATATGTGCAGGTGTTCGTGTGTCTGTGTATGTGTGTGTGCGTGTGTGTGTATGTGCATGTGTGTGTGTGTGTATATGTGTATGTATGTGTGATGTGCATGAGTGTAATGTGTGTATGTGTATTATGTGATGTGCATATGTATGTGTGTGTGTGTGATGTTCATGTGTGTATGTGTGTACATGTGTCTATGTGCATGTATGTGTGATGTGCATGTGTGTATTTGTATGTATGTGTGATGTACATGTGTCTGTGTGCGTGTGTATGTGTGATGTGCATGTGTGTATGTGTATTATGTGATGTGCATATGTGTATGTGATGTTCATGTGTGTACATGTGTCTATGTGCATGTGCGTGTGTATATGTATGTGTGATGTGCATGTGTGTATGTGTATGTATGTGTGATGTACATGTGTGTACATGTGTCTGTGTGCGTGTGTATGTGTATGTATGTGTGATGTGCGTATGTGTATGCGTGTGTGTGTGTATGTATGTGTGGATATGTACAAACAGTGTATAATAAAAAGCAATATTATTATAAATTAGGAGGGTAGGCAATATGCATACATAAAAGCTTTTAAGCTGCCTACCCTATTTATTTATAATAATATTTCTGTTTATATTATACATTGTGTCACCCACTTCGTAATGTTTTAACAGTTTCATCGATATCTATGTAAAGGGAAAGAGATATCTTCCCGTTGTAAAGTAAGAAGATTGTATCGTTTTCTTTAATTCGAGATGATGCATGGTCTGATGATAGCGCGAACAGAAGGCCGAAACTAGTAAATCATTGTAAACTGTGGATGGTGTTGCTGCATGACGGTATATTTAATAAATATATATGGAAAACCAAAATATTCGGAGATAAACCTGACCGGACGTCACTTTGTCGGCCACAAGGCCCACGTGGACTGGCCTAAAATCGAATTTGCGCCTTCGCCATGAGAGGGCGGCGCCTGTGGCAGGGCGCTGTGCGATTCATGCAGATGGCGAAGTGTTCAGTACACAGTGCATGCAACCGACTGTGCAGTAGTCGTATCCAGAGAGTAGCTTCCAGGAAATTATTAGTTGCCTGCGTACCGTACATTTACGTTACTGGCCGGGCCATTGCAGGAGTAAACAGCGTATGGGGAAATTCCAAATTAAATTCTGTAAATGTATGTAAAAAAGTGCCTTAGTCCAGCTGGAATCTTGGCGTGGAGACCGCTATCCTGAGGTCTTCGTACTTTTCTTCAATACCTTCGATGAAGCAGATATCCGTTCCCTTAGTAGTTCGAATTTATACTTGTGTAGCTGATGCAGTGACATTCAATAAATCGAGCGAGTACGTTCGCATAGCTGAAAGGCCTGTTATCGGAAGGGAATTAGTTCGAATCTTTGTCGGGTGTCTTGACCTACTACTTCTTCCTCCTCCTCCTCCTCTTCTTCCTCCTCCTCCTCATTTTCTTTCTCCTTCTCCTCTTCTTTTTTCTTCTTTTGTGGCTTTTCTCTGTATCGCTATGCGAAACGTTTAATCGTACATTTAAGCCGGACACCGTCCTTTATGTAAATGTTTGCTTTGTATTCATTATGAATTTCCCGTATCCCACGTAGTTATATAAATTATCAGTTAACCCTTTAAGGGTGAAAATAATCCGCACTGTATTTACTTACCGCGCAGTAAACACACCTCATATCGGTTATAAAAGCCAGTCAGTTACTGCTGTGAAGGGAAGTAGCACTGTTTTTCTGAGATCCTTGCAAAAAACATACATGCAGTCTGTGAGCACGACATAGAATTTTTGAATGTTAACTCCAGTGATGGGTTACGGGGCGACGCAGTTGGTTGCGGTACTGCGCTACAAGCCGGAAGGTCGCGGGCTCGATTGCCGATCGGGTCGTTCGAATTTTTTAATGATTTAATTCGGCCGCACTGTGGCCCTGGGATCGACTCAAGCTTTAACAGAAATGAGCACCAGGGGTATCTCTTTGGGGGCAAAGGCGTCCGGTGCGTAGGGCTGACAACCTTACCACCTTCCTGCGCCGCTGGGAGCCTCAACATCTTGGAGCTCAAAGAGCTTGTAAGGCCTGTATGGGATAGCTTTAAACGCACTTCTACATAAAGTAACCTGAAAGTAAGCCATTACATCTTTTGAAGAAACGAACAAGTAGCTGCGTCATCTTAGCCACCTGTATGAGAGTCTGAAGAAGGAAAATGTCGGTTGGTGATGATACTGCTAAGTTATACTATGATGGCAGAATCTGGAGATACGGAGTTGGGATGACCTAAATTAGGACGATGCCATTAAATTTTATAGGGAATAATTTTAAAATGGGTAATAAAAAAAAGAGATATGAGGTTGTAGACTGGATTCGCCCTACTGTGGATATTAACCGGTGGCAGACTCGTGTGAATAGAGTAATGAATTTCCAGGCTTCATAAAATGTGTAGAATTTAGCTGTGAGGTATTGTTGTATGTTGAAGAAGGACTGCGCCACGTGGAGTCAGTCAGAAGCGTTACATAATGATTTCGTGGAACATGATGCTGTAGCATTTGATAATTGTACCATCATCAAGAAATTACTCCGAAGTAAAATATGGTCTGGCCAAACAGACGCCAAAAGGAAGTGACGTGCCCAGAACACATCATGTGAAGCGAGTCTCGTAAATTTATAAAAATATACGTAAAAACTTGCTTGGAACATTAAGAATATCAACATTCGAGTTCTATAAACATCTGTAAATTCCAATTGCGCGCTTTTAGATGTAAATTATAAATAAGAACAACCTAATTAAACGCCAGTCTCTTCGCGTAAATCTCTACTTTCCAACGTGAGACCACTGAAAACGGGGAACAAATAAGTCTACGTACAGGCCATTTCCCCCCTCCCCTCCCCCCAAAAAATCTGCACCCCTAATTTTTACAATTTTAAACTCTTATATTTTATATTCACATCTATATTTTACATTCACCTCTTAAGTCTTTTTTTTTTAAGTTTACACAAACATGATTGTATACATTTCTTAAACTTTGATTTAATGGAGTAGAGTACATCACATTGTGTGTGTGTAATTAGGTAAAAGTGCAATACATTTTTCCTTATTTTAAATTGTTGTGTCAATGGCTCGATGATGTCCATAAACGACCGACACATGTAGCTGTTTCTAAATAAAAGGTAGCTTTGTTCGACGGCAGAGTAAACGATTTGTTTTTGAATGTTCTACAGTTTTATTCATAAGGCTGCATATCCGTGTTTTGTATTTTTATATGACAGTAGACCAGTAAGGTTCGAGATCTCAAATCCATGCAACTGTTGATGTTTCCTTTTTGTTGCTGGAGTCAGCCTCGTGATATCGGCCGAAACGTGTAGCTGATTTTGTATGACAGATTGTTGCGTTTAGCCTGAATATGCAGTGCTTCTGATTTTACTTGGAACACAACGGTGTTGAGTTAACTTCAGATAAAGAAATTGCTGTTTGGAATGGAATGTATATCACATGTTGTGCAGTGAGCGAGGTGTACGGTGTTGTTGTGATGATATGTTTTTCTGTGCTGCCTGCCATCTTCGGCTATTACAGAGCAGTGTGGACGAAAGCCGGCGTTGCCAACTGAGAGAAGTAGGTGAACAGCGTGCTTTTTGTATCACTGATTCTTTCTTAAGGTACAAATTCGTGTTTGTTTTTGTACTCCTTCTCTTGGGACACGGTTTTGGCTTGGACATCATGAGTGATTGATGCATGATTGTTACGTTTACTTCTCACGCAACGATCCATCCTCCGGTTTATTCTCAGAGTACAACCAACAAGATGCAACGATTCTCAAATTTATTTATTTTTGTAAGACGCTGTACATGTTTCAGATGGGTTTTTCGTCCATCATCAGGAGCACAAAACTGCTGCTACCTGCTGCTAGCAGCAGTTAACAGTAACGGTCTGACAAATGCCTGACGCTGTGAGTTTTGTGCTCCTGATGATGGACGGAAAACCCGTCTGAAAAATGTAGCGCGCCTTACAGAAATAAATAAATATGAGAAACTTTGCATCTTGTTGGTTGTACTCTGAGAATATATTAGCGATGCACGGACCTATGAATGTTAAATCCTCCGGTTTCAAGGATTCCTGTGCCGCCACCTAGAATGGACTGTCAAAGACGTCAGTACTGGTTCACAGGATGTTTCACAAGCAAAGTAAGGCCGCGTTCAAATCATTCCTCTTTTGATCGTTCTGTTTGTTTAGGAGCTTGTAATGACTGTAGGGATCACTAAGTAAAGTGAGATTCTATCAGGCAGTAAATCATTTTATGTATTCTCATGGCCATTACCGGCATTTATTGAGACCGTGTGCTGGTCAGGCACGTCGCGGGATGGATCAGCCAGGCGCAGGCCTCGAGTCTTACAGCCAGTTGGCCGCCTTCCGCATTCAGGCAGCTGAAATGTTTATGTAAATAATAATTGCCCAGTATTTTTTGTTTCTGTGTAACATTTCACACCCAGCATGTATGCCTTTGCCCATCACATTAGCTTTGAGATCTTCTGGCTCGCGGACGGTGGGATTCTACATGGGGCACGGTGTGTATTTATGTCTTCGGTGCTTTGTGTGGTTGAAGGCCTTATGACCGGCCGATCTCCAGCCCAGGGAAACCCACCAGATGCAGTTTCAGGAGATTCTAAACGGAAACGTACCGGAGAGCGTGAATACTCGCTTGGACCCTAAGTTTAGGTCTTGATTATCATGACCTTGTAAGTGGTATTCCGCAGTCCTTACAGAACAAGTTCGATATAGCACCACATCGATTTTTTGGCCATATCCTATGCAGTTCACATCTTTATACCTCATTCGCCGTTGCGTAATATCTGCCATTGGCATGGCGTGCCTTATAACCCCAGATACATAAGCGACGTACGTATGTAATATATTTAACCCGTTATTAGTGCCTTGTGTTGTCGTAGTCTAACTGTTGATAGCCTAGCGTGTGTGCACCGTGAAACCTCACGACACTTCACGTTCGACTACTCAGTGTGTTTGTGTGTTCCATGTGATTCTTACACACAAAATATTTCTGCAAACAGCATTAACATGTTTGTATTCCAAATTGAGGTGGAGTGTGTTCTCTCTGACGTAGGAGCTATTTCATACACGTGTAACTTTGTAGAACAACGCAAAGCGTACAATAACGCTGCTTGAATTTGTTAGGTTCTTGCACGGTCACGCCAAACGTTGGAGCGAACTCTGAATTTGAAATTATTCTGTCCCTTGTTACCGATTGGTAGGTTTTGTGCCGTCGATTGCGCTTGTCGAGATTTTCCTCAATTTATTAGCCGTCAAGGGTTGTATCACTTCATATCCGTCTTCACTTAGTAGCCAGCATGTGTTGTATCTGAGTGATATCACCAGCATGTATAAGAAGTTTCTCCATTGTCACAGAAATGCACAAAACTATACAGTCTTAAAACATACTTCAACGTAATTCGGAGGCGAGAAAAAAAATGTATATCGTTTAAAAATATAAATTCCATTTTTTTAAGGCACAACGAAGAGCTTGGATACGTATTGCAATACTAATTTGTACGTCAGCACAACTGTTTTTATTACACTGCAAGTATAACCTCACAACTCTGGAATAATTAAATGGTAACGGGACATTTTTAAAATGGTAAACGCCAATGCACTATTTTTTTAGATTTTAAAAATGTATTTTAACCATTTAGTTACATACTTTGCAAGTTTTACTCTCCTAGACAAATTATATGGCTTAAATATTTCACTGATGTAAACACACTGGGATCTCAATGTGTGCACAACATCCTGCGACTTAACCTGTAAAGAATAGGCCTGAAGATGACTGTTCAGTAGTCGAAACATGTAGCCTGCATAATTACCTTTTGTAATAAAAACAGTTGTGCTGATGTACAAATTAGTATTACAATAAATTCCAAACATGCAAACACACAAAAAATTTCCAACTACGAAGATATATATAAAAAATTTTAAATATGTCCACAAGTCAAGATACCAGAAATACAACTACGATTCAGTAAAAACAAAAATAGTAAAATATAAAACAACCAACACACTGAGTTCGTGGAGGTAAAATCAAATGCACAAAAACACATAACACAAGAAGAACAAAAGACCTGAGTTAAATCGCATTTTAGTTCTTTCCGTATCAAAGGGAACCAAACAGGGGATATCTCCAAACTGAGGTGACTAATAGGATTGCCGGAACATAACATGTGAGCCATTTATATTTGCTGTAAGTAGCACTGGGCTCAGACCGTAGAGTACTAGCCCGTGTTCAGTCAGACTTGTGTCCTTCTTCATAGGCATGCAATACACTTTTTTGACTTGTCAAAGTGCTGTTCTTTCAAATTATATTTTTTGTTTCTTTGACCTTTTACCCAGACGTTTGCCCATTTCACGAGTGTAGTTTCTTCTATATTCACAAGTGATCTCGCCTTGTACCATTCCATCTTCATTTGATAGCCAACAAGTGTTGTGTCATTCCACCAATGCTTTATGACCCTTATTCATCTATCAATGACGCTATATAATCTTAGCAGTGAGCACATCATTAGATAACACGCTGAACAACACACAACATGGCTGAACATGTCTGTCCTGCAAGGTACATTTGAAAGGCTGAATGTTTGGCAACATGGTGGGGTGAGTGCAGATTATCTCTGTGTACAGTCAGCCGTACTGTGTCTGGTGTCTGTAGACACAGAATTTAATGTTCTGTAATATTTCAGTGCAGGTAGTTGGTTAAATTGTGACGGCATGCATATTGTCTGGAATTAAGCAATCGTTTCTATTAGCACCGTCACTTGATGTTCAACAAATAAAGACAAACTGGCTTTTTTAAATTTAAGATACATATTAATATACAATTTTTCTTATAACAAGAACATTTGAAGTTTGAGGGTTGTTTGACCGTGCATCTTCTTCATGAAATAAAGGGAAATGCCAACTTGATGCAACTAGGTAATTTTATTGATGTATTTCTTAGCTTCACATATTTCGGGTACATACGCCCATCATCAGGAGCATTAGATGTTGAGTTGCAGCATACGGTTTTCTGCACCGAGTTTTTTGATGGGTGGTGGTTTTGAGAGCCGCTGCGTAGGTCGTGTGTGCGGTGCGGATGGTGCCATGAGTCACATGGCACCATCCGCACCGTACGAAACATGAGTAAAGGGAACCAAAAGAAATCAGGGCAACATGGAAGACAAAGGACCTACAAAAACATTGCAGCTCGAGAGTTTTGGATTACCAGTGGCGACTGCATCACAGGACTGCAACACTTTTCGTAGAACTTAGGGGACTGGTTGTTAAGAAGGGATACGATTTCAGCAAGGAACCGTTCGTGCGTAAGAGAGAGGAAGTAACAGGTTGCTTGAGACATGCGTAATGGTGAGTATCATAATAGGAATTTCTCACCAAATAAGAGGTGAGCAGGGCGTTTAGCACGCCCAAATTATATCCACAATAAATTAAGTCACAAAACTCACATTTGATATAAATTAGGAGAGGTAGTTACAGTTGGGATGATTATGTCAGTATTACACAGAGACAAATAGTGTGTCGAATGGATTGATCTGGCTCGGAGTAGCGACCGGTGACAGGATCGTATGAATATGTTAATGAAAGATCATGTTCCATAAGGGGTGGGGTGGGGTGGGGGGTATTTGCTTGCTGACAGAGCGACTTTTGGCGTCTAACAGAGTGTTCTGTTGCATGGAGTCAAGTACGACACGTAGCAAAGACAGTGGAACAGGATCTGCACCAGTTGGTAGCTCACAGGTGGTGAAGGAATCGATCGTTGTGATGGAACTCCACGGTTACTCACTTCGTTCGCAGGAGGTAAAGCTCTGTAAGGTTTGCCGTTTGAAGAGATGTTGATATGATTTTGGATTTGATATCTGCATTTTGCTGCACAGTACATTTATGTATTGCGTTTCGTTGTTACAATAAATGCTGATTATTTCACTACACAGCTTTACAGCGTGTTCTCTGTGAGGTAGGAAGTGGCGTTTTATACATATATGACATGAACGGCAGGCTGCAAAAAGATACTGCTGTCAGTATTGTGACCGAAAGAGACGGAGGCATTGTGTACAGTCAGAAAGGTTGTAGCAGATGTACAGCAATGTGTGAAACTGAAATTTGGAAAGTCGATGCTTTGTCTGAGGATCGTATAATTCGGTATCCATCTGGCACAATTCTTGAATGAAGTTATTGGTGACCATCAGCGTGGTTTATGCCGTAAGAGGCCAACAACTGATCACATCCTTCCATTCCATAAGTATGAGAAGAGCAATGAGAAAACAGTTATTTAATTCGCCGCGTTTGTAGTTTATCGTCTTTGAATGGTTTATTATCCGGTTAAGAGAGATGTGTTTTATAATACTGCAACTGGCTTTAGAATACGTGGAGGAAAATTATGCAATGTACAATGTAGACCTAATGCAGTTTACACTTTGAAGCATGAATTTCGTCTAAATGTTGTGCGAAAATTCAGCTTGTGTAAACACGCTGCATCTTCGTCACAAAGAATTTCCGGTTAATGCTGTTTAGGCAAATAATTTACCGTTACTGTGAGTCGAACCGGACACACACGGCCGCACTCTGTATGTGCAAGAAGTTAAAAGTTTTGAATATTACGGCTGTTCGCCAATACTGTGGCCACCGCATTCGGGAATTGAAATATGATGCGTGAGGTGTGTAGCGGAATTCATGTGATTTACATTTATCAGATATATTCTCAAGTCACATTGGGCATCAACAGTGGATGTGCTTTATTGTTAGCATACATGCTAGGATGGAAAGGGAATGGGGCTAAGAAAGTGGAGAAAAGGAATGCCTGCGAAGTTTGTATTTCAAGTCTGAGAATATATGACGTAGGTTCTGAGGATGGGAGATGGCTGGAATTGGTTGAACAAGATCATGTCGAAAGGTAGGGAGTTACATTATATGAACCTTCTGGGTATTTCTGTCAAACAGTTATTTGATTGGTGATTTTTAATGAAGAAACACTAATTGTGAGTAGAGTTTAGGAGCTGACAGACGAAGTAGCCGGAGATGACGTGAACAGAATGCTTACTTCATCCCTTCTTTCCCTTCCCTCCCATGTATCTTTATGAGTTAACCCTTTATTTACTCACTTCCGTATTTTATTGTCGGAATTATTTTAACCCTTTAAAACGAGTGGCTAGTCAGTATATCATACGCTTTACCATTAAGAGCTCTACGTATGATCATAGTGCATGTTTGTGGGTTTTGTATGATTCTGTCTGTAAACAATAATTTACCCAGACAGCGTTAACGTATTGATCTTTAGACGCAGGTTGTTTCCTTGAGGCACCAGAGTCGTCCATATGCTTAATTAGTAACAACGACGTAAATATTTATGGGAGGCCCGAGATGGAGGCGAATTAGTAACAGAATTTTTTAAACTATATTAATATATCGTTATTACCTTGAGGGTTGTTTGACCGTGCATCTTCCTCATGAAATAAAGTGAAATGCCAACTTGATGCAACTAGGTAATTTTATTAACGCATTCTCAGCTCCACATGTTTCGGGTACATAACGTCCATCATCAGGAGCATTATTGAGTTGCACCATATGGTTTTCTGCACCGAGTTTTTGGATGGGTGGTGGTTTTGAGAACCGCTGAGTAGGCTCTCAAGACCACCATCCATCCACAAACTCGGTGCAGAAAACCATATGGTGCAACTCAACATCTAATGCTCCTGATGATAGGCGTATGTACCCGAAACGCGTGGAGCTGAGAATGCATCAATAAAATTACCTAGTTGCATCAAGTTGGCATTTCACTTTATTTCATACCATTATTACATTCAACATATTTTGTTTGTGAAACTTAATTCCTTGAGGACCAAGGTGTGTCACGTTGTGAGTGTACATGGTATGATAGGAATTTGAGGTTGCGTTCGCAAAGATGCAGACTGAGATTAATGGCATAGTAACTGTTTGCTTTGCGAGTTACCGTAGGTGGCAGTATCGTCATTACCAGTAGTTACCACAGCTGCTACTAGTAGTGTCTACCAGATCTTTCTTAGGTATTTATGTTTATCAACACTCGCTGATGTCTGAATATTCGATCTTCCAGTGGATCAAGGCGAGAGAGAGCGTATGTTTCGTGTGTTGCACTGTTGCCAAGAACGTGTGTTAGTGGCAACGAAATACCAGATACAGGCGCTGTGTTGAGGAAGACCGGCTTCTGAGCGGTGTTCTGTATAGCAGTGTTTTTCACCCAGCTGGACGGTAGAGTGTGGTTGGCGGTGGGATGGGAGGGCTTGACAGTTCGACCTTCCTTTGATGGCTGATGTAATGCTGAAATGCACGTAATTGTAACAAGTTATGAAATGACCTCAGGGTGTAGCACATGTTCAGTAAGTACCTCTCCCACTCCGTTATTTCCGTATAAGAATTTTTCCATACCGTAACAACATATTTTCTGTCGGTCATGCTCGGTTATGTGTAGATCATCCACTACTAATGCCGCACAGAAAGCACTGCCTCAGTTACGAAGGGCAGTACAAGTGAGATGTTTTCATAAACGTACGTACTTTTTTTTCCGATTCTAACCAAAATCGGAATATGTCGCCTGATATTAGTAGAAATTCCAAACATAAAATTATAAACAAATCGTTCTGGTGGGAGTCAACAGCCTACTGTACCATACGGACAAACGCAGAGAAGTGACGAGTCTAATGGTTACTTTTCGCAGCTGCTATGTGAAGGCGCCAAAAATACGCTTCTTGGTGACGGGAAGCTTTGTTCTTGCTATGGTGCACCTTTGCTTGTTTCTTTTGTCTTATTTGTTTTATTTACTTATACAAAATAACTATTGGGGCGCGAAGAAAACGGTTGATAATCCCTCGTTTCTTTTAGTAACATGTTGTCACTTAATTGTGCGCAGTCTTATGCGGCAGCACGGTGCCAATGTCGTGACGACTTGTTTACTGCAGAAAATATAGTATATCTTTGTCCAAGTAAGCCATGCGCATACGTCATATTGTGTTCCGTATACGGGCCGCTAATTTATTATGCATCCGCCTGCAGCATTTGAACGTGTGTTGTACGCAGATGTCAACACAATGCACACGCATTCTGCAACGTTCAGTGCATGCAGTGCTGTCTGTCCTTCACACAATAATAGTGTCTTTAAGGACACACAGAGGTCCATTAACATGTCCACAGTAGACCGTGATCTTATTTCCTTCATGGTGGAAGGTTGCTGTGCCAGCGTCCAGGACGTGATTTTAAATGCCGAATCGTGGCGGCGCGCGTCGGTTGACGTACGTTGCCAGATGTAAATGTCATATTGCTGGAAGCACAGCCGTTCGTTGGCACATTTTTTAACGATGTAAATGTGCGAAGTGATGTTCTCACGGCGATTGTTATGGAGATTATCGTCCTGCAGCCTGTTGCGAATGTGTCGACAGTTCGGCAGCAAAATGTTTCACCTTGCAGATGGTGGCAGTTCGTTCCTCTGAGATACCGAAAATTTTTACCAGACAACGCAGCGTCACATTTTTTATTACTGTAATCTTTCCAAGATATATGATTATTTTTACCAAGTTGCAATGTTTGTATATATATGGCGCAACCACGAAACTGAGAGTTTCATTTGGAGATACTCAGATTATCGGCTGCCCCCTCGGGAATTTGAGGGCCGGGATAGCTCAGTCGGTATAGCGACTCGCTACGGGCTGGACGGTCCGGGAATCGAATCCCGGTGGGGGGGGGCGACATTTTCCGCACCCCTTCAGACCGGCCCTGGGGACCACCCAGCCTCCTATACAATGGGTACCGGGTCTTTTCCCGGGGACAAAGCTGCCGGGTCGTGGCGTTGACCACCCACCCCAACTAGCGCCGAGGTTAAAGAAAGAGTAGAGCTAAACCTCTACTCCCCTCTGGGCCTTCGTGGTCTGTTCTGGGGTGAACTTTTGCTTTACTTTTTACCTCTACCTCGGGAATGTATATTATTTCCTTGGGGGATGGGAATGCCGGGACAGTGGCGTAAACGGGTACCTCCCTCCACACACACACACACACACACACACACACACACACACACACACACACACACACACACACACACACACACAATCT
>Ga0131853_10008677_pt1 | contig 18536 bp, 12 predicted proteins | sample TergutLab28metaG_FD_92764 | JGI IMG/M metagenome (GOLD analysis project Ga0131853, IMG submission 92764) | Labiotermes labralis P1 segment gut microbial communities from Petit-Saut dam, French Guiana - Lab288 P1 (version 2) (version 2) | ecosystem: Host-associated > Arthropoda: Insects >... | reverse complement strand
GTTTTTGTAACAGAGATTTAACCCTCTAAAGCCCAGTGGTCACTATATGTACCACCACCTTCAATAATTCTACGTTCTGCCCACACGGTGTATTTATGTGTTTTATATGGATCTGAGAACAAATAGCGATTATTTCCCTGTACAACATTAACTAACTGGTTTTTATAACAGAGATTTGACCCTCTAAAGCCCAGTGGTTACTATATATACCACCAGTTTCAACAACTGTACGCTCTGCCCACACACTGTATTTATGTGTTTTGTATGAATTTGAGAGCAAACAGCGACTATTTCCCTATACGGCATTAACGGACTGGTTTTTATAACAGAGATTTAACCCTTTAAAGCCCAATGGTCACTATATGTACCGCCAATTTAACATTCAACAATTCTACGTTCTGCCCACACACTGTATTTATGTGTTTTGTGTGGATCTCAGAACAAACAGCGATTATTTCCCTATACAGCATTAACTGACTTGTTGTTATAACCGGGACGGTGTGTGTTGTGCGCCTTTCCGGGATTTTGCGCAGTATAGCATGGTAATTCAGTACCGAAGTTTTCGGGACAGCTTACCGGTTTCGTCTGCGAGGGTGAAGGGACTGCTTTACCCTTGAAGATAACGCCACTAGGTTGTACCGAAACGTCGGTACGAGATTACCATTTAATGCTACGTAAAATCCCAGAAGAGCGCAGGTCTCATTTGCATCGCGGCGGATGCCTGAAATCACAATATGGCGTGTGTTTACTGGACGGTAGGAATTTGATATTTAACTTGGTTTAGCTGAGTGTGGCATTTAGTTAAAATTGTAAAAAAGGTAAAGGTACAATGCACTCTTCTACAGGTACTGAGGCTCTGTACAGGCCGTACGGCCCATAGGGGGAGAAGAGGTATAGCTCTACTCTTTCTTGACCTGGCACTAGAAGGGTTGAGGGGTCAGCTTCACGCCCCGGCCGCTCTTTGCCTCCGGGAAAGACCAGTTGCCCATTGTACAGGAGGCTAGATGGGACTCAGGGCCGGTCTGGACAGGTGCGGAAAATCTCGCCTCCACCGGAATTCGATCCCCGGACCGTCCATCCCGTAGCCGGTCGCTATACCGCCTGAGCTACCCGGCCTACAGTTGATATTGTAGTAGACGGTGAATTATTAGTGTCTGCACACAGTAATTCAGGTTAATATTTTTCTTTTAAGACAACGTTTTTCTTCTATCGGTGTGACAGTGCATGATGGGTAATCGGATCTTGACATTTCAAGACAAACGTAGTCTCGTCTTCAAGTGTCAGAACGTTCTCCAGAAGAACGAAATCGTCAGCAACGCCGCTACGAAGATGTACGTTGCAGAGTTCTTCGATGCAGTTGTAATTAAAATAATATAAACAGCCAACTGGATGCAACAATAATAATTTTATTAATAATTACAATCAGCTCAACATGTTTCAGGCGATAATTTCGCCCATCCTTAGGAGCACTAGACTGTGGTATACAGCACCAACGATGCTGTCTGCAGGCAGCATCGTCGGCGCTTTATACCACAAGCTGTAAACACAGTCTAGTACTTCTGAGGATGGGCCAAATTATCTCACGAAACATGTCGAGCTGATTGAAATTATTAATAAAATTATTATTGTTGCATCTAGTTAGCTGGTTATATTATTGTATGAATGATGCACGGTCACACAAACATCAAACGTAGTTGTAATTGTCGTGTTTTTGTTGGGAGGGGCCAGAATTTTTTTTGTAGTCAGTGGAATGTTACTTGTTCTTGTGGATTGGTATGAAATAAAATTTATTTATGTATTTATTTATGATGACAGAAGTGTGCATGATAAAGGCTGCTATGTTCTTTTGGCGTCTGGGTTCGTCGAGTGTAGCACTCTGTGAATATTTTGAAGAGACGGATTCTGGGTAGCGAATGTATCGGGAAGGAAGGCGATTTCCCAACAAACGCAGTGGTTGTTCGAAGCAAAGAAAGAGACATATATGAACGTGAATCACATGTAATAACGTAAATGGAAATTAAAACTTATAGTCAATAGGACTGGATGTTTGTTATGGTGGCAAATGAAGTTGCATTTGACGTGAATGAATGTCCGAAATGATTTATTTTAGGGGCCAGTGCTGTGAGGTGCATTAATAAGTGACTTGACAAGTGATGTGGCTGCACAAACGGACTGACTTGGTCCCTAGTATATGCCCATCCTTGTCGTCGCGAAGTTACACCTTGTGTAAGACATTTACTTCTGTTAACACCACCACCATCACCTCCATAGTCCGTATGGACGACTGTCGTGTTCGAATGAGAATGATATTAATTGTGACAGAGAAACTGTGGTGTAACATGAAGTAAAAGCTAAAGTGTTCCGGTTACAGGCCCGGTGTGGCCCAAAGGGTGGGTAGAGGTATAGCTCTACTCTTCCATGACCGCGGCACTACAAAGGAGTGAATGGGTCAGAAGCACGCCCCGACCGCACTTTATCCCCCGGGAAAGATACGGTACCCATTGTACAGGAGACTGGGTGGGCCCCAGGGCCGGTCTGAACGGGCGGAAAATCTCGTCCCCATCGAGATTCGATCCCGGACCGTCCAGCCCGTAGCTCAGTCACTATACCGACTAAGCTTCCGGGCCCACGTAACATGTAGTAGATGGTGTAAAATAAGACTAAGTTCTGTTACTTTTTTAATCTGACATGTTTCTTGGTGTGTATTTCTAACCTAATGGACAGCCAGTCTACTTCCGGTACAATGAACCGTCACATATTGTCGGTGTTTTGCAAATTCTTGTGTGTTCAGTACGTCCTTCCTCATACTTACTGGTACTCCGATAGCGTGATAAAGTTGTGGTGGGTAAACCGACAAACACAACATTTTTTTGTGAGATACAGTGTTGGTATTGGGCACGTGAAGTCAGCGTTTTTCCCTACTAATCATTTTTTTTTGTTAGAGAAACACACAACATTAGCCACATCGCATTCATTCTCAGTATGCCAGCACATTAGCCGCAATGAACCTGCTGTATGCCTGTCACATTTCGCCTAAATTCGTGACATTTGTGTTTGAACGTCATTAATTTCCTGCAAGGTGACTAATTTCTCATTTACGAAACCAGCGTATACACATCCAACATACGCATCAATACAGTCATGCGTCGCTGAACGACGGGGATACGTTCTTAGAAATGCGTCGTTTCGTTGTTGTGCGAACGTCGTAGAGTGTACTTACACAAACTTAAATAGTACGGTATGGTCTACTACACGCCTAGGCTATATAGTGTAGCCTATTGCTCCTAGGCTACAAACCTGTGCAGCATGTTACTTACTGAGTGACTCCATGGTGCAGAGTCCTTGAGAAGCTAACTGATTTGCAGCTAGTCAAGATATTCCCCGTATTTCACGGAACCCGAAGGTTCATTACCGCACTCACAAGCGTCCGCCACCTGTCTCTATCCTGGGCCAGCCCAGTCCAGTCCATATACCCAAATCCCACCTCCAGGAGATCCATCCTAATATTCTCCACCCATCTACGCCTAGGTCTCCCCGGTGGTCTCCTTCCGTCCGGTTTCCCCACCAAAACCTTATACACCCCCCTCTCCTCACCCATACGCGCCACATTTTCAGCCCATCTCATTCTTCTCCATTTTATCACCCGCACAATATTGGATGAGGAGTACAAATCACTTAGCTCCTCGTTATGCAGTCTCCTTCATTCCCCCGTTACCTCGTCCCTCCCAGGTCCAAATATTCTCCTCAACACCATGTTCTGAAACACCCCCAGGCTGTTACTGTACTGAATACTGTAGGCAATAGTAACACAATGGTATTATATTGTATTATATTATATTATATACCATATCATGTCACATCGTATCATATATATTATATTATTATAATATTATGGGACCATCGTCGTATATGCGGTCAGTCGTTGACCGTTACGTCATTACGCGGCACATCACTGTACAACCTTTCGTTTACTGCTACATGTTTCGGTGGAACTCCACCTTTTTCAGTGCGCCTGTACACCAGTCTTTAGAACTCACTTGAGTATGAAACATTACAATAGTAACACTTATCTTAATGATCTCTGCACGTGAATTCAAGAATGTAAGATCTTGTAAAATGTGATTAAAATTCTGTGCTTGGTATATCGTTGTAGGTTGCCTTGTTGTATACTGACAATCTATCTTATTCTTGATCCATTACGGGTGTTGCAGTGGTGTGTAGACTCCCTGAAGTTGGCGGAATTCCGCCGAAATATTTAGCTGTTAAAAGGAGGTTGTATTGTGAATGTTAGATATTGGTTTCATGAATGAGAAATGTACACGTATGACAGTACTGAGTAGCAGCGTGAAGCAGTGTGGGTCGGTCGTCCGTATCATCAGTCTGACACATATAGGTAGGTAGGTTTTCACCCTTTTTATAGGCCACGCAGGCCCTTAGGGTGAGCAGAGGTATAGCTCTACTCTTTTCTAGGACCTTCAGCACTAGATTGGGGTGGGGGTTAGCCCCACGCCTCGGCCGCCTCTACCCCCGGAAAAGACCCGGTACCCATTGTACAGGAGGCTGGGTGGGCCCCAGGGCCGGTCTGGACGGGCGGAAAATCTCGTCCCCACCGAAATTCGATCCCGGACCGTCCAGCCCGTAGTCAGTCGCTATGCCGACTGAGCTACCGGGCCCACGTGACACAGATATATATTCTTAGAAAATTGCTACATGTTGCAGATTGCATAATCCATCATCAGGCTAAATACAGACTTAAATTGTAGGTTTGTGTCGGATTTTAGGTTCGACTACAAAACTTGTACTTATAGTCTTGTAATGGACTGATTGTATAATGAAAGGAGCAATAAAATAATAGCAGGTGAAATGCAACTTGTAATGTTGCATCATGATTTTCGTTACTTTTTTGTGGGACCTCACATTACAGGAACAGTATTACACTGAAATTGTAATAATCAAAATTAGCTAGTAGTAAATAAACTTAATGAGGTGGGCTGAGTATACAACGCGTTTGGGGGGGGGGGGAGAAGAGGCGTTTACAGGGTTTAGATGGGGAAACCTGAGGGAAAGAGATTGCTTGGAAGACCCAGGCGTAGTTGGGAGAATAATATTAAGATGGATCTTCAGGAAGTGGAATGTTGGGCCATGGACTGTATCGAGCTGTCACAGGTTAGGGACAGTTGGCGGGCACTTGTGAGTGCGGTAATGAACATTCGGGGAATTTCTTGACTAGCTGAAAACCTGTTAGCTTCTCAAGAAGGACACTGCTCCATGGAGTGAGTAAGTAAATAAATAAACTTATTTTTTATGGAAATTAATTGTAGTGTATGTAAATTTTATTACACTTGCACAACGAGACGGCGTCATTAAAAAAAAGCGTAGTGTTTGTACTAGTTTTGTTATTCGATACAGAAGTGTTGGAAGTCACAAAAGCCAACGGATTAGGGTGGTGTCGAAATAAATTAAAAGACCCCCTCCCCCTTTTTAAAGAGTCTGTAGGTAGTACAAGAGGTAATAGGATGGTTTTGCTGTTATGCTGTTGTACCGAGAACGTACAAGCCATAAGTTGTTTTCATTTTGTACTATGACTTCAGCACATGTATTTCGACGCTAAATATCCTACTGCTTGTTTTCCCACCAAATGTACTTGTGTAGGAAGTTATTTTTATGCAGATATTCTAAAATGTGTTATTTTCTTGATATTTTCAATTTATAATTACATTTTTATAACTCATCCGTTTAACAAATAACTGATCTTAACTGTAGTGGTACACTGTACGCATTTCTTATCTCCCAGTGCGTGACACATGCCTCACCTATCGCCCTCTCTTTGATTTGATGACGCTGCTTGTATTTGGTGAGGGGTACAAGTCACGAAGCTCCTCATTTTGCAGTTCTCTGTCGTTTGTCATGGCTAGTTACGCGAAGCAGTCATTGTGAAACAGGTGCATTGGCGTTTTTTACAGCCTGGCGGTGTGATGATATAGTGTGACACTTTTAGCTGCTTCATGTATAGGGTTTGACTGCATACACTCTCCGGGCGTCTCCTCGCTGGCTCCAGGGAATAATTCTATATTTTGTTTTCACATCCTTTAAATCTTTGCACGTATCAGCACAAGAATTCGAGAATATATATATATATATTCTCCCGGTAGGAACACGGAATATGCCGAACTTTTTTTCCGAACTGTCTTGGTGCTTCTTACGTCACTCCGTTAAGCAACTACTGCACGCACGCGCAGTCCGCCGCCCTTGGACACAACGCTTTTCGGCTCTGGCGTCCCGTGTTCCCGACATTTGACGTACGGTTACCGCTCAACACGGCACCTTTAAGTACGACTGACTCTGGCGGAACAAAATTGCGGGATCGTGTGAATTACTTTGGTTTGTATAGCGGTAAAACACTCGGTTATTTTACGTCGTCTTTCTGGCCGACATAAGAACGTATATTTTACTTTCACTTACGGTATTTTAGGAGTTTAGTTATGTTTCAGAGCACAGGTTACGAATAATGGTTGCGTGATACTTAAATGTCGATTAATATTAAGCATGGGTGTCCAACCTTTTTGTGGCACAGTGCCAAACCTGTTATTGGGTGATTCGGGGGAGAAGATAACATCAAGTTGTTTATCTTATCTCTTTAATTAGTGTTCAATTCCTATAGTATGTACAGATATGCGTCCCATAATGACGGGGATACGTTCTGAGGAATGCGTCGTTGGGCGATTTCCTTGTTGTGTGAACGTCATAGAGTGTACTTACACAAGCCTAGATAGTATAGCGTACTACACTGACAGTCTGTATGGTATAGCCTATTGCTACTAGGCTACAAACATGTACAGCATATTACTGTACTGAATGCTGTAGACAATTGCAATGCAATGGTAAGTATTATATTGTTACATTATAATATTTTAATATTATGGGACCACCGTCGTATATGCGGCCCGTCGTTAACCGAAACGTCGTTATGCGGCGCATGACTGTTTATCTACATACTTTCCGATTGTGTCCGCGAGCCAGTTTGAAAGTGTATCTTTTTATTCTCCACGTCGTTGTTGGTTCCATAATGAAGTACTTCGACCCTGAAACCGCCACTGCACTTGGAAACAACGTTGGCGCTTTGGGAATGTTTCGGGCATGACCTTTCGATGAACTATTACATCACATAACCTAACTTCAAACGGTTTAGCTTCTGTCTATAGGCGAGACCAAACGATATAATCAATACAGCAGTGCCTGCCTCGGTGTTGTATGCACAGTGTTTTGTTTCGGTCCTGCGCAAAGACAGGTTTAAGTTTATTAGCGATTGAAAGAGTTGGTGTTTGTTGTGAATATGTATTTGTAGATTACGCCATGTTCCATTTTGAAATGGAGGATTGTTTTGGTTCGTCATGCCTGAAAAGGTGTCCCATACGAAACGTGCATTTTTCTTCTTGACCACAAGGCTGCACCCCCGTGTACCCATCATCATCATCATCATCATCTTCCTCCATGGATTAGGTCGTTTGACCTGTTCCGGCATCGACGCATTACCATCGCTTCCTGGGGGCGTCCACGGTCTCTTCGCATGTACCCTCTTCATGAAATATGTGTTCGGCAGACATCCTGCTTCAACCCTTCTACTGCGAAACAAAATATATGTTTCCTCGTCGCAGCAGGTTATCTTATTTATGCCCTAGACGTCTGATACACTTCCTGCATGCTTGTTTTCGTTCGATTTGTACCAGAGAATTTTTTTGATGCAAATATTATTAATGTAGTAGTATTTCTTTTGGGTGATTCCTCGGCGTCTGAATTTTATGTGCCGACGTTTCGGAACAGTTCCATGTTCATAGGCGGTGTAGGAGCTTACACCGCCTATGAAGATGGAACAGTGTGTTCCGAAACGTCGGCATATAAAATTCAGACGCCGGGGAATCACCCAAAAGAAAGAAAACAATATTCATAACACGGCGAAAGTTTGAAATCAAGAATTATTATTCATGTCGTATTCGATATTCATACTGTATTTAATTTTAACATTACGTGCAGGTTTGCGGATTCAGAAACGTTCTAGCCTCCGATTGGCGTTGAATTCCACTTGGATGTGTGTACGGCGATGATCATTATATCTAACAAATGTCTGTTGCCACGTGCCGCCGGCTCGCTCATCATATTAACGTAACCTACTAAGTCGATATCCCCGGTCCCAGTGGCCGCCCGGTCTAAGGCGTGGGTCTACGGCCGGTCGCCTGCTGCGATTGTGGCTTCAAATCCCACCGGGACATGGATGTCTGTCGTGAGTGTTGTGTGTTGTCAGGTAGAGGTCTCTGCGACGAGCTGATCACTCGTCCGGAGGAGTCCTACCGACTGTGGTGCGTAAGTGTGTGATCTAGAAAAACTCGTGAATGGGGAGGCAATGGCCCACTGGGGGGGACTTTTGCACAAAAAAAAAAAACTAAGCCGATATCCCAAATGCGAGGCGGAGCAGCGCCGGGACGTGAAGGACAGTTGCCGGATAAAGTACAGGTCACGTCCTGTGTGGTCTGCATGCTATATTGGTTTTCGTATTCCCTTTTTTGTCGATGGACGTAAAATGTGTTTAATTTTCATCAGCTGCGACTGCGCGAAAGTTAAGAATTTGCGAACACAAAATAAACATGGACAATGTTTTGAAAGACTAAAATTAACCTAAATTGCGTTTCAAGATGCAGCTGGTACCAAGCAGCAAACTCTCCATTTCGTTTGTAACAAAGACGGGCAATGTACGTACAGGCGAACCCCCAGATCCGCAGGTAGTACGTTCCAACACCTGCCGCGGTTACGTGTAACCGCGAATAATGCCGAACGCTATATATAACGTCATATAACGTGATATTCGTGTAACATACATAAATACGGCAAATTTTAATTGATAAATTACGCACAGTAAGACATTACTTACTTACTCCATGGTGCAGAGTCCTTCTTGAGAAGCTAACTGGTTTGCAGCTACTCGAGAAATTCCCCGCATTCATGGAACCCGAAAGTTCATTACCGCACTCACAAGCGTCCGCCACCTGTCTCTATCCTGGGTCAGCCCAATCCAGTCCACATACCCACATCGCATCTCCTGGAGATCCATCCTAATGAAATCCGCCCATCTGCGCCTAGGTCTCCCCAGTGGGCTCTTTCCCTCCGGTTTCCCCACCAAGACACTATACACCCCCCTCTCCTCAACCATACGCACCACATGCCCAGCCCATCTCATTCTTCTCGATTTTATGACCCGCACAATACTGGGTGAGGAGTACAAATCATTTAGCTCCTCGCTATGCAATCTCTTCCATTCCCCCGTACCTCGTCCCTCCTAGGTCCAAATATTCTCCTCAACACCATATTCTCAAACACCCTCAGCTTCCTTTCCTCCCCCAATGTCAGCGATCAAGTTTCACACCCACATAAAACAACAGGCGCAATTATAGTCCTATATATCTTAATCTTCAAATTTTTGGATAGCAACCTGGAAAACAAAAGATTCTGCACCGAATTATAGCAAGCATTTCCTGACCTCAATCTGCTCTTAATTTTTTCTGGAATAGAATTTTGATTTGTTAATGTTGTTCCCAAATATTTAAACTCTTCCACCCTTTCGAAGATACTATCACAGTAAGACATTACCAACACTAAATAAAGTAATAATGAAGTGTACTGTACACTGCATTGTACGTTTACAGTGTACGTCCTCTCTCTCGTACGTATGAAACTAAGGGATTCTGACGTTTTAGCCTAATCCTCAAGAGACGATAGAGCAATGAAAAAATACAGTACCTGTACTGTACAGTATCATGTACAGTTTTAAGGGATGACAGGACAATAAAAATCATGCTTTTCCATCAAAGCGATGCATAAGCAATGAAAAAACATTATTACACATTTTACAATGAAAATCATACGTACGTACCTGAACATAACCTGTAATAAGAACATTTTATTTGTTAAAAATATCTTAGCCTATTTTTGGTATCACCGATTTCTCCATTATTCTTGTTGCTTTCTAAACACAAACACTGCAATAACACGACAACTAATTCGAAAAGCGAGAACGCTAGAAGCAGAATTCCGGTCAGTTTGCGGGGAAGTGTGTGTGTGCGGGGACAGAGGAAGATGAGTCAAGTACTGGACGCGTCTGGACTGCTGCATTTCACCATGTTACGGCCCGTTCTGTTGGGCGCGCGTTTTGAAAATCGTGGACCGTTCATTTCTTTAGTTTTCCAATTTTTTTTAGGGCCGCGGCAAACCGCGGATATTGAATCCGTGGATACGGGGGTCCGCCTGTATAACGTAACATTGAGGCGCGTTCGTGCAACCGTTATTGCAGTGTAAAAGCAATAGGTGTTACATATTGTGAGTGTGTGTTAGTAGCCTTAGTTATTTAACATGCGACCAGCCTCGTGGTCTAGTGGTCAGAGTCTCTGATTACTAATCATGAGGTCCCGGGTTCGATTCCCCGCTCTACCGTGGGAATTTTCCCTGAAGGGGGGGGGGGGATTACCGAGGTGAACATGGTCTGGGTAGGTTAGTAGAATTTAGGTTTAAGGGCCCTCCTGGCACTACATCTTCATATATCACCACTCACATCATCGGGACAACGTAACTGCGCCTCATGGGCGTCCCAACCTCAGTAGTCGGTTACACTCCTGCCATGCCCAGGAGGGAGGACCACGAAGTCCACAAGGACATGTGGTGGCATTGGACAAAAAAAAAGTTATTTAACATGCAACGCGCATGCTCCGTATTGCAGTCTTGGTCTGTTGACTGTACCATATTTTCCCACATTGCTTCATAAAGGACACGATTTTCGGGGGAAAAAAATTATTGAGCATATAGTGCGTGTTTTGATTTTCTGTACAACTTTTGTCTGAAATATTTCTAATTCAAAGAAGAATTCGGCGAGGTATTGTCATAAATGTACATAGGTCTTCATGTGAAAGTAGCCCTTAGTCTCATCACACTTTAATGAACCTTGAATTTTCTGGACAGATTTTTACAAAACACTCAGATATCAGATTTCGTGAAAATCCGTCCAGTGGGAGCGGAGTTGCTGCACGTGGACGGACAGACGAAGGAGAGAGAGAGAGACAGACACAACGAAACTGATAGTCGCTTTTCGCGATTTTGAGAAGGCGCCCAAAAGCTAGTCATTTAACGCTGTATAGCGAAATAATCGCTGTTTGTTCTGAGATCCACCCAAAACACACAAATACACTTTGTCGGCAGAACGTGGAATTGTTGAATGTTAAACTGGTGGTACATATAGTGACCACTGGGGTGTAAAGGGTTAAATATCTGTTATATAAACCAGTCAGTTAATGCTGTATGGTGAAATAATCGCTGTTTGTTCTGAGATCCACACAAAACACACAAATACACTGTGTGGGCAGAACGTAGAATTTCTCAGTGTTAAACCTGGTGGTGCGTAAAGTAAAGGGCGAAGCTGTGTGTCAGAGAACTCTCTCTCAGTGCCAGTGCACACATCAAATTGTGTAACGGTCAGTGCTGTGGCGATTGGTGTGCTATGGATCGCTACTTAGTTGACGTCATGTGCCGACCGGGTGACGTCCGTAGGAACGTCACTAACACGGGAAATAAAATCAGATCCAACGTCCTGTTCTCTGTCTAAACTAGGAACACAGCACTGCACTTGGGCTTCCGGTACGCTCAATTGAAGTTCGTCACGTAGTTAAGAGATTGAAGTTCTGGGCAGAGCTGTTATAAGATTTCTTTCTTTTTGCACATATTTCGGTTCCTACAGAGGTTGTGTTGGTAGCGATGTTAATGGGCGGTCTAAGTTTAAGTTGTGGTTAGCATGTTGAGCTCGTGTCTGTATTGCTGCATGTTTTACATAATTTCTTTGTTGCTTGCTGTGGTACGTGTTATGAAGGACAGTGGTTGTTGCTGTCAACATACCACTACCACCATCACCACCACCACCACCACCATCACCACCACCACCATCACCACCACCACCAACACCACCACAACAAATACCACCACCACCATCTTGAATATCACCACCACCACAAATACCACCACCTCCACCAATACCACCACCACCAATACTACCACCACCACCACCACCACCAAAAATACTACTACACCACAAGTAACACCACAACCACTACCAATACCACCACCCCATCACTATTACCACCACCACCACCACCACCAATACCACCACTCCACCACCACCAATATCACCACCACCACCAATATCACCACCACCACCACCAATATCACCACCACAACCACCACCACCAATATCACCAGCACAACCACCATACCACCACCACCAATACCACCACTCCACCACCACCAATATCACCAGCACAACCACCATACCACCAACACCAATATCACACCTCACCATCAATACCACCACCACTACCACCAATGTCACCACCATCGATACCACCACCACACAAATACCACCACCCCACCATCACCATTACCACCACCCCACCACTACCAATACCACCACCACCACCATAAGTACCACCAGCTGTGTAGGGAGAACTTGGGAGAGACGTACAGGTCTCAAACGCCCATCTCATTCGGCGTTACATTGAATGACAGAATAGCCAGGCAATTCGTCAGCCTATTGAACACACGTCGATTCCAGGAACGAAAACAGAGAATGGGACTGTGTGGCCCATTTCAGTGCTTTTGCCCATGCCTGTATAAAATCATTGAAAACACCACATTGGTTTTTAAGCTTTATTAACTTTTTTGTACGGAAGTTGTCGATGCCTCTTCTGGGTTGGGTCCAGATGATGAGACTTTAGAAATTATATCCTTTGGGCAGGAGACTGCGGCTTCCTGTAAGGTTACTTTAGCTGTTGCACTGCCGCTGGAAATCTTGTTTGCAAAAAGTGCTGTAAATTACTTAACTTAGCACTCATTGTGATGTCTGACGGTATAAACTTTACTGAACATAGTGACGATTGTGACACCGAAGAATTGTTCCCTTCGCTGGCCCCATATGCTGCGGGGTGATCATGATGACGTGCTTTGTATTGTGTTTTGTATTATAGAACAGGACAGTTCGTGCAACACAGTTTCGAGGAACGTTCGCGTAACTGTTGTTGCCGTGGAAAAGAATTAAGTATTAAATATTCTGAGTGTATGTCTGTAGCCTTAGTTATCCATCGTGCAACGGGCATGAACCATATGGCTCATAAGAACTGAGCGAGATATGATGAACAATGTATATTGGTCTTCATATAAATTGCCCGTCATTGTTGTCAGATTTTAATGAATCTTGAATTTCCTGTACAGATTTTCGAGAAATGAATTACAAATTTAATGAAAATCCATTTAGTGGGGGCCGAATTTTTGCATGCGAACGGACGTCTATCACTCTATCTATCTATCTATCTATCAATCTATCTATCTATCTCTATCTATCCATCCATCCATCTATCCATCCATCCACCCATCCATCCATCCATCCATCCATCCATCCATCCTTCCTTCCATCGATCTATCTATCTCTATCTATATCTATCTATCTAACCATCTATCTATCCATCTATCCATCCATCCATCCATTTATCTATCTATCCATCTATCTATCCGTTCATCTATCCATCTAGCTACCCATCTATCCTATCTGTCTGTCTATCTGTCCGTCCATCTACCTACCTACCTACCTACCTACCCACCCACCCACCTATCTATCTATCTCCCTACCTACCTACCTGTCTATCTATCTGTCTGTCTGACTGCCTGTCTGTCTGTCCGGTTTTTAACAGCTGTCGCCGTCTTCCGGAAACCAAACACCATTCCTCCTGTTTCTCCATTGATCTGGTTCTAAATTTCTTGTTGTCATGGCTGCTTGTACTCTTTCCATCCACGTTTTTCTTGGACGTCCTCTTTTCCTTCTCTTCCGTGGCATCCAATCCATAATTAATTTTGGCATTCTCTCCTCTGGTATTCTTTTGTCGTGGCCGTACCATTGCAGTCTTTTCTCTTCTGTGATGTGATTTCTGAAGCTTGGCGTTTGGTTTTGTTTAGCATTTTTTGTTTTCAGTGATCAGCGAGGAGCTGGCCCGCTGCATCACTACTACTACTACTACTATTGGCTTTTTGGAATTTTGCGAACTCGCCTAAAACCGAGATATTTTTGTACTATCGATTCAAACAGCATTTTTTCACATGCACAGTAAGACACCCTGTTCAGTTCTCTTACTTGTAATTGTTCAGTTTTCATCCGTTACTTGCCTTTTCTGTATTGTCGTCACAATGGGACGAAAGAAACATTAAAAAGAAGCTTAACGACAGTGAATACCGTTGGAACTGCCTGACTGCGTTCGTCACTGAGGTTGCTAAACTGAAATGTCGATAGGTAATAGTGATCTGTGCACACGGAACTTGGCCGGGTGACTATTGTACATTCCCTTTAGCTGCCCCTCTTTCTTTCATTTACCAAGCGATAGTTACAGGTATTGTGGTCTGTTAGAACAGCTGCTCTCTTAATGCATGGTTCACACTGATAGGACGTCGCTGTACAGCCACTGTAATTTGACTTATCTCTGTAACAAAAACCGTAGTCATATATATATATATATATATATATATATATAACCCACTTTTAATCCAATATCACGACAGTTGACAAACTAAAGTTCTCTAAAGTCAATGTTTTTAGTCAGAATACTTTTATATGCAATGCAGGGAAAAATATACAGGTTTTTGGTGGGGAAACCTGAGGTTAAGAGACCACTTGGGAGATCCAGGCGTGGATTGGAGGATAATATTAAGATGGATCTTCTGGAGGTGGGATATTGGGGGTATGAACTGGATCGAGCTGGCTCAGGATAGGGACAGGTGGCGGCCACTTGTGAATTCGGTGATGAACCTTTGATTTCCATAAAGTGCGGGGAATCTCTTGACTAGCTGAAAACCGGTTAGCTTCTCAAGAAGTACTCTGCTGCATTTTTTCTTCCCTGCGGCGCTGCTGCCCAACGCGGGCCATGGCCTCCTCAGTCTTGAGGTTTCTAGATCACACACAGCGACGCATCACAGTCGCTAGGACTCCTCTGATCAGTGCGTCGCAGAGACCTCTACCTGACAACACACAACACAAACAGACATGCCCCCGGTGGTATTCGAACCCACAATCTCAGCAGGCCTGCGGCCGTAGACCTACGCCTTAGACCGCGCGGCCACTGGGAGGAAGTACGTAAGTATGCAGGTGAGAAGAGGCAGTTCCGGTGGCTGAAAGCAATCAACTTCGCACGTTGCATCTAATGAAATGTAGAAATGCGTCACAACGACCTAATGTTATTGTAATACCGTAGCAAGGAGTAAACATCCTGAACCACTGTTTGCAAAATATTTGCTCCAATATAGGGCGTGTCTGAAATACACGGTATAGCTCTAGGCCTGTGCTCTGTGAATAATTCTAAAAATGTGTGTGTGTAAAGATGCGTTCTTTGATGGCCCGTTTGTAAGGCCTGGGGCATTTTACCGGGGTGCTGATAAGTCCTTAGTCCTGCCCTGGAAGGAAGCAAGCTACAGCGACCAAGACTTCAACACTTACGGTGTACGAACAACAGGAATATATTCCTGTTATTTGTACGCCATAAGTCTTGGTATAGTGTTATAAGTCGTGGTCGCTGTAGCCTGTTTCCTTCCAGGGTCAGGCTGAGGACTTATCAGCACTTGTATTTAGGCTGGGATTGGAAACGTGTCTACAGTAAGGCGTTACATATTTATAAATCGTTGTTTGTTGTATTACATATGTTTGAGAACTGTATTTTACAAGGAATTCTGAACGTCTTGTCCCTTTTCCTTCCAGATAGCACTTTGCTTACGTCATTTAGGATTGTCGCACGGGCTCAGAATTTTCATGAGTGTTTCGAATTAACTCGTATCCGTCTTCTAAGTGCAGATGTAGTTGCACTGCGCCATGAACTGTTTTGAAGATTGACCATTAAATATAAATCTGTCTTATGCAAGTCAGGTGATCGTGTGGGCCATCCAATGTGTCCCCCTTGACCTAACCGCCCTTCCGGATTTTTTTTTCACAGCGATGTTCGGCTAAGTGTCACCGTACCGTGTGTGGACCATGCACAGTGTTGTACGTCCTTTGGTTGCTATGGAATTGTGCTGTGTAAGACAACCCTATAATGCCCATCGACACGTGTGCTTAAAATTGTGAATGATGATGCGATTACACGATTCCATGTGGATTGACATCTGCCGAGCAATTTTGATTGTGGAAGCTTATGATGCCGTTATAATTAAAACCTGTCTGCTCTGTGACCAGCCTGAATACACACGCACGCACGCACATAAAAAGGTAACCGGAACAGTACTAAAGGATGTAGGAGCCGTGAAGAGAGTGTCATATTACTACTTGGGCTTATGGGCTTAGGGCTTGCACTTTGAAGGATGTAAGGACACAGGATGTCCTGACGGAGGATACTCCACACAGCCACTTGTGCCACGTGTTATGCAGCTACGATCCTGCACGTGTTGGTCCCTTGCGCAGGATTTAAGGACATAGGAGGTCGTGACGGAGGATACGCCACACAGTCACATGAGCCACGTGTTATGCAGCTACGATCCTGCACGTGCTGGTCCCTTGCAAAGGATGTAAGGACACAAGATGTCCTGACGGAGGACCTTCCAAACGGCTTTATGTGCTACGTGTTTTGCAGCTTCGATCCTGCACGTGCTGGTCCCTTGCAAAGGATGTAAGGACACAGGATGTCCTGACGGGGAAGATCCCCCAAGCAGTCTCATGTGCCACGTGTCATGCAGCTACGATCCTGCACGTGCTGCCCCCAGGATGCAAAGCGGCGCCACCCAGCACTCTCTGTTCCCGCACTGGTGTCCGAACTGTCCTTCGTGTTCCTCATTCTCCTCCCGCTGTAAGCATTGTCCTTCGGTTCTGTAGGCGTCGATAAACGATAGATACCTTTTCTGTCTGAAATTAAGTCAGTAAATGCATCCTGGTAGAGACGCCGTTACAATACAGCATCGCCCTGTGACCGGCTAGGATTCAGGTCTTCGTAGATGTGTCGCTGGGTGAGTGTTTGCCGACTTTGCTCCGAAACGTCGGGAAACAGTCCCAACGACGCCGCATCACATCCTAGAAGTTGTCTTTTCTTTTTCATATGAGGTTTTCTTAGTGTAGCAGTTCCTGTATTGGTTGGCCGGTTGTACAGTCAATGACATGTTAATTGTTTACGATATTTAGCGCTTGCATCATTAAAAACGTTTTATTTTTTTGGCGCGTTAGCATCGTTGCGAAAAGCGCCTGTTAGCGTCGACATGCCTGTCGTCCGTCGGTCGTCCTCTTGTATCAGGATAGCTCCTTTTGGACAGATTTACATGAACTTTGACACTGGGTTGGGGGGGGGGGGAATCTGTGAATATGTGTTGGGGTATCTGTATTTGGTTAAAATCCGGCAAAAATATCGGAAACGTATAAATGTCGCTTTTAGCAATTTTGCGAAAAGCGCCTAAGAAGTGGCACGGTCCTACGGTTACTTTACTCTGTGTATAAATTACTTGTTACAATCAGAGATAAACCCCAATGAAATCACTAGTCTCATTCATTCGGAATTGTGGGGAGGGGGGGGGGGTTTGCCGCACAAATTCTAGTTTTTTTGGGGTCCCGGTTTCGATAAGTTTGAGAAACCTTGGCTTAAGAACAAACATTTACACATGCGTGTTTGTGTGACATCCTTCGATGTCAGTCATTTTTCCGCCTGGTCAGCGGTTGCTAATAGGCGCTGTTGTTTGGCTGGGACGCTGTTTACGGTGTCGTGCACAACAGTGGATTTGGTTCCCGCAAGTGCTGACGGAAGTAAACAATGAATTATCCCGCGTATGTCATATAATTCCATTCTTGGAAGCTGAACTTTAATGGTCAATGATCCAAGGGTGTACAAATTGCGGGCGCCACGTTGCCGTGGAGACAGAATTTTTGTTACGGTGGCGCGTGATATTTCTGTGTCCTCAGGATGAAGCTTGCTTCATTTTACTTTTCGATGTGACCGCTAGATATCTGGAGAGTGTGTGCACCCTTGCGGTTAACATGAGTTAAGCCCTTGTTTCTTGCAGTGTATTCAAGGCCTTACGTCAGTTAGAGCTGAAGATTACTACTACGACTACTACTTACTTACTGCAGTTGAGTTGTCACTCGGTGGCTGTAGTCCTTACACTAGTACAGACAAAACAAATAATAAATATACATAAAGGAAACAATACAAAAACAACACAAACAATACAAAACACAGTAAATACAAGTGCACATACCAAAACACCCACCCACACACACACACACACACACACACACACACACACATACACACCCCCCCACACACACACCCCCCACACACACCCACCCACACACACACACCCACCCGCACGCACACATCCACACACACACACACACATACACACACACACCCACACACACACACACACACACACACACACCCACACACACACACACACACACACACACACACACACACACACACACACACACACACACACAC